>ERZ1066126.96-NODE-96-length-66486-cov-22.681007_pt1 | contig 66486 bp, 48 predicted proteins | sample MGYA00382773_ERZ1066126 | MGnify/ENA primary metagenome ERZ1066126 (study PRJEB33369, sample SAMEA5778356) | biofilm metagenome | biome: Industrial cooling water; feature: Water cooling tower basin; material: Biofilm | place: United Arab Emirates | collected... | reverse complement strand
ACTCTTGATTGACCGCTTGCTACTTCAGGAAGAAGCAGCGCGCGAAATATGCTACTGATTTGGTGAAAGTGTCAAGAAGTATTTTCAGGGGTTGTGATTTTTTTTAATAGAAGGCCGGTTTGTAATCAGTCGTCTTACGCTAAACAGGAAAGGGTTTCACGTAGTCAGGCAAACGAAGCGATTCTTCGCTTCGTTTGCCTGAGAGAGTTTATCTGCCGCAACGCCCAAGCGGGTCGTTGCCATTCAGCAGATCAAAGATCAATGCAAGTTGAGCCATATCCGCCGTGCGGTTTTGGCGAATGGCCAGTTGCGCCTGCTCGAATAAATCGTTGAGCATCGAAGCCGGACTGAGCGTGACGCCGTTGCTCAACATCACCGGGGCAAAGTTGATGTTGTAACAACTGAGCATGCTCCAGAACACGTTGAACACTACGGGCGATCCCGAACCGCCTGCCGAATTTATGCTCAACTGCGCAGCGACAAATTCCTGGTTGAACCGCTGCAACGGTGTCAAACCGAAGCCGGTCGCATTGCCTCGCAAAGCCAGCGCAATCGCGGTGCGGTTGGTCGTGCTCACCGGTTGATTGTTATTAGCGCCGGCGATCAACACCGTTCCGCCCGGCAGACTGTTCAGGTTCAACAGGTAATACTGCGGCGAACGGAAACAGATCGTGTCGCACTTGTTCGATTTCGCCATCATCGGATCCATCATCACAGTGAAACTACACGAAGCCGAGCCAGCGGAATTGGTCGCCGTGCAAGTGACGGTTGTGGTTCCGATTGGGAATGTCGAACCGGATGGCGGCGTGCAAGTCACAGTCGCGCCGTTTGTTGCCGTCGGAGTTGGGTAAGTGACTACTCCGCCGGTCGAAGTCGTCGCCGTCACGGTCATGTTGATCGGGCAGGTAATCATCGGCGGATCAACTTGCGGAGTCAGCGTCACAGTAAACTGGCACGAAGCCGAGCCAGCGGAATTGGTCGCTGTGCAAGTGACGGTTGTGGTTCCGATTGGGAATGTCGAACCGGATGGCGGCGTGCAAGTCACAGTCGCGCCGTTTGTTGCCGTCGGAGTTGGGTAAGTGACTACTCCGCCGGTCGAAGTCGTCGCCGTCACGGTCATGTTGATCGGGCAGGTAATCATCGGCGGATCAACTTGCGGAGTCAGCGTCACAGTAAACTGGCACGAAGCCGAGCCAGCGGAATTGGTCGCTGTGCAAGTGACGGTTGTGGTTCCGATTGGGAATGTCGAACCGGATGGCGGCGTGCAAGTCACAGTCGCTCCGTTTGTTGCCGTCGGAGTTGGGTAAGTAACCACTCCGCCGGTCGAAGTCGTCGCCGTCACGGTCATGTTGATTGGGCAGGTAATCATCGGCGGTTGTTCGTTGACAGTGACCGTAAAGCTGCAATTGACGAAACCGGCAGAATTACTGGCTACGCAGGTAACCGTCGTCGTTCCCAGCGGGAACGTTGAACCTGAAGCTGGCGTGCAGGTCACATTGGTGACTTGTCCAGTGGTTGTCGGAGTCGGATAAGTGACGACTGCGGAATTCGTTCCGGCGACAGTGACCGTCGCAGTGATATTCGGTGGGCAGATGATGGTGATTGGTCCGCCCGGAGGCACAAAGCCCATGTCGAAGGTGTGATTGGATTCGCCAAGTCCTCCGGTGGTGAGCTGAATCACTGCGTCAAGGCCGCGCACGATGGCGTCAGAATCGCGAATGTCTCCGTCGGGGCTGCTGTCCTGATTTGCGGCGGTCAGCGTAAAGCCGTTCAAAGACGTTTGGGCGAGTTCCGCCACGATTTCATAATTCATTACAGGCAACACGCCTGTGCTGACGTTCGAGGCGTTGAAGTAAAACTCTCCGCGGTCATTCGTCATGGTTTCGCCGACCTGAATGCCGTTGGTCAACAAACGAACTCGCACGTTGGCAATGCCCGGTTCGCTCGGATCCTGAATGCCGTTGCCGTTTGTGTCCTGCCAGACGCGATTGCCGATTTCGATGGGCGCGGCATCGCTCAACACTGCGACATCGCTCAACCCATTGGCCTTGCCGAACGGGCCGGTCAGATCGGTCAATCCACCGTTGTAAATTCGGTACGTTTTTCTCAATCCGCCGTTGGCGTTGATGAGCCATCTTGGGCCGCCGTCAAACAGGTTGTCGAAATCAAAGATCGGAATCGGATCGAAGGTGTTGGCGACCAAATCCGGGTAACCTGGAATCTGAGCCAGACCGCCCATGAAAATTTCATCGGTGAAGGGAAGAGCTTCGTCGCGGAAATAAAATTCGCCGCCGCCGGGACCTTCGCCGGAATTTTGCGGAGCGGCGCCTGCGCCTCCGCAACGGCCATTGCTTTCCAGCGTCCAGCCTGTTGCGACGCTGCCGCAGGCTTTCAAGGTGTCGCCTGCGCTGACGCCGTAATACCGCACAACGGCTTCCGCCGGATTATCCAGCGTGGCGTTGCCGAATTGATCGCCTGCTCGGTCGCGGAAACCCAGAATCAGGTTGCCGTTTTCAAACGCCAGATCGGTCAGCCAGGCTTGCGGGAAAATTCCGCGCGCCAGATTGGCGATGCCTACGCCGTCGCCGTTACCGATGTTTCGGTAGACCGGAGTCCAGACGCGCCAGGCGGCTGAAAAACAATTTCCCGGTCCAAGTTGAGCGCTGTCTGCGCAACGACGCGGATAATTCAGCGCAGTCTGAAACACAGGCGCGGCGCTGAAAGCCAGTGTCGCCGGATCAACCGAATAGACGTAAGCCTGCATTTGCGTGGGATCGCCGTTGGGTTGGGTTTGCGAAATGGTGCTTTCGGCGGAACAAACCATGCCGACATAAATCTTTCCGCCATTGACCGCGACGGCAAATGGACGCACATCCGAAGTCGCCGAACAGCCCGGCGGATTCAACGGAACCGGTTGGCGGCGAACGGTGGCGACGCCTGGCGTGTTGTCCAGCGGCAGTTCGTAAAGCTGACGGTCGGCCAGATTCATCACATACAGTTTTCTTTCGTCATCGGACACGGCCATTCCGCCGAGCGATGTTTTGCCGACGGCGTCCCAGGCTATGTCGCCGTTGTCGCGGTCGTAATCGTTTGGATCGTGAGAGTCTGCTCCCGCCGTGTTCGCTCCGAAGATGGCGTTCAAATCGGCGTAAGTGGTGATGGAGCCGTCAGCGATGTTGACCTGATAAATGGCTCCGGTTCCGGCAGGGCCGTATCCGGCGTGGCGTTTCATAAATGCCGCCGCATACAGCATTCGCGTCGAACGCGCGTAAGCCAATCCCCAGGTGGTGCCGATTTGTTTCGATTGCGCCAGGCTGCTGGGCGGAGGTTGATCGAAATCGGTGAACGGCGCTCCGCCGGTTTCGCGCGTGGTTCCGGCGGAATACGGAAACGAAATCAGCACTGGTGAGTCGGTGGTTTGTTCGCCGCCGACGTAACAGCCGGTCACCATTATCGGATTGTCCTGGCTGAATTCTGCTGGAATGACCAGCCCCAGGCTGACGTTCGACGCGTTGTTGTCGGTGATGAACTGCACCGTTGTTTTGGAATCCACGCCGAATGGTCCGGGATGAAAACCCGCGGGCAGGTCGGTGAATTCAACTCGGTAGGGCGCTTCGCCTGTGGCGTTGATCGAATAATTTCCTTCTGCATCGGTCACGGCGGAACCGGCCACTGCACCGGAAGCGTTGTAGGCCGTCACGGTAACGCCCGCAATGCCTCGATCAATGGCCAGACTGACGGTTCCCGAACCGCTGTTGTTGAGCGTGTTAGTCGTGTCGCGCGCGCCATTGGAGTTGTAATCCTGAAATACAGTTCCGGTGATGGTTCCGGCGGCGGCGTGTCCCGCCCGCAACCAACAGGCTCCGATCATTGCCGCCAGACATATCGTCAATGCCAACCCGCCAACCCATCGGCGGGCAATCAAACGATTCGAGAAAAAGCGCAGGGGTGAATTCAGCATAGTAAATTGCATAGCCAATCTTCCTTCTTTTCCATTATCACGCTGACCGCTTACGTGATCGGGGCGATTTTAAGGACGTGCGCGAAACCGAAAGCTCGCGCAAAGGATATTTCGGATGAAGCGCCGCAAACCGCTGAACGCCCGGCTTTGCCGAATAGGAATTTCGGGGTTTCAAATTCAGCGGTATGCAAGCGACAGTTCGGTTTGCCGACAAGTTAAGAGAAATAGGGATGCAACGAAATTTTAGGGAGAAGGCATGCGCCCACGGGGAGATCGGACAACAACAACGTTTGTGCGCCTGCCACAACAATCCATCACATTCCGACACCAGACCACTTATTGTTGTGGCAATCGGCTTGCAAATCCACCATTTGCCAACCGATAGAAACGTTACTGAATTGTATTGCCGAACTATTGTTTTTGATTGAGCGCCGAAAAACTGCACCTGGCTTTCCGACGACGCACAGTCTAAGCAGTTGCCCAAGACCGGTCAACCAAAAAGACAGGTCGGAAATTCTGCCGAATCCTGTTCGACGATTGGCCAGCGAAAAAGGCCGTGTGAAAGCGTCGTCAACGATTTCACACGGCCAGCTAAGAAAGTGCTGATTGGAATCGTTCTGGTTAGAATTCGATTCGCAGTCCCATCTGAATCCAGCGGCTGCCAGCAGTACCGCCTCGTTCGGGCGCGATGAACTGCGTGGTCAGAACACCGAATGCACGCGAATTGTTCAAATCGAGCGTCGGGTTGGCGAAGATGACGTTATTGAATGCGTTGAAGAAGTCCGCCAGGAAGGTGACTTTCAAGCCTTCTTTGATCGTCGTCTGTTTGCCGAGCGACAGGTCAACGTTCCAGCGCGAAGGGCCACGCAATGGATTCGCGCGGCCTGCGCGACCATCGCTGCTGATTTCAACTCGCCGGAAACTGTTGAACACGGATTCGGGATTGGCAAACATATTCAATCCCGTGCCTCGATTGGCCGGATCGCCGTTGGTTCCGATATTGTTTGTTCCATTGACGCCGCGATTGATGTCGTTGCCGAATGAATTCGGGTCAACCGTCGGAATTGCGCCGGAGGTGAAGCCCAGGAACAGGCTGCCGCCCCAAACGCCTGCGCCTTGTGTGACCGTCAACGCATCGCCGCTGCGTGCGGTGTAAATGCCCGACACGTACCAGCCGCCGACAATCTTGTCCAGGAAGTTTCCAGTGTTGAAAAACCGCCCTTTGCCAAACGGCAGGTCGTACCGGAACGTACTATTGACGATATGCGTGATGTCGAACGGCGAAGGACCGTATTCGGCGTTCAGGTCGAAGCTGTTCGGCATGACATTCGCCGAGTTCTGGTTGGCGCCCAACTGATCCAGCGAACGCGCAAAGGTGTAATTGACCGTTGCCAGAAACCCTTTCGAAAATCGTTTGTTCAACGTCACGAAAGCGGCGTTGTAATTCGATTCGCCGGTGCTGGCACGCAGGAAAAGCGTGCGGGCGATGTAGTTGTTGAACGATTGCAATCCGGCCTGCAATCTTCGCGTGTCCAGATTGAGGAAAACGTTGTTGATGTTTCCGTTGATGAAGTTACTGGCTTGCGCCGCAGCCAGCACGCGTGTGCCGTTGCCGCCCGGAACCTGATTTTCAAACCATGGTTGCGGTGTGACGGCGGTGGCCGCCGTGCCGGTTCGCAACTGACGCGCAACCGCGTCAAACGCCTGGGCGAAAGTCTGCCCCGAGGCGCGGTCAACGTGATTATACGGAACCTGGCCGAAGCTCATGCTCTGCGTCAGCTTTTTGGCAATGCGCCCGGAATAGCCGAGTTCGAGCAACATGTTGCCTGGCAATTCACGCTGAACGGTCAGGTTAATCGCATGGTTTTCAGGAACTTCAAGACGCGGATCAACCTGGAATGACAGCACTTCCGGGAACAACACCGGCGTGCCGGAGGGATTGGTCAGGTTTGGCCCCCAGTAAGGCGAAACGGGGATGCTCAGCGTGGGCACAGTGGGCAATGGGATTCTGCCATCCACGCCAACCCGGTATCCGTTCAGCGCCGGATTGGCATTGGTTGCCGCGCAACCTGCGCCACCTGCGCCGTTGACATTGCAACGGGGCGCGCTGACATTGATGGTTTGGGCAAATGCGACGCCGAGCGTCGGAATGATGACGCTCTGCACGGTGTTTTGGCGGTCAAAAATCAAGCTGTATCCGCCGCGAATCACCGTCTTGCGTTCTCCCAACAGTTTGCCGAAAAAGCCGCTGGAACCGCCAGGATTCCACGACACCGCCACACGCGGAGCGAGATTGTTCCAGTCCACATCAAAAACGCTGCGTTTGGCATTGTTGACGGGCAGAAACGCGATAGGAGGATTGTAAATGCCGCCTTGACGGGCGACGGCTTCACGCGTTGCCAGATATTCACGCGCCGTTTGCGGCGTCAACGACTGTCCGTCCACCTGAATGCTTTGCCGTCCCAACCGTTCGGTCGGCGCGGTTTGCCAGCCGTAATTCAAGCCAAAGGTCAGCGTCAACGACGGTTTGATGCGCCAGATGTCCTGCCAATACAGTTCCGGCGCCCAGAGTTTGGTGTCGGATTCCAAGGTTTCGCCGAACGGCAACGGTTTCAATTCTCCGTCGCGCACGGCCAGCACACTGACGTTGTCCACGATGCCCAGCACCGAAGCCAGCGTTCGATTCCAGGTTTGCACGTCGGCGGTGGCCAGACAGTTGCGAGTCACTGTTGCGCTGCAAGCAGGAGGACGCACGCTGTTTGGCATCGAAAACGCGCCTAGTTCAGAGTCAATCTGAGCGACCAATGCGCCGAGTGCGCCAAGCACCTTGTCATCGCGACGGTGCAGCGTCGGCAACCAGCGCACGTGTGTGCCGAATTGCCATGTGTGATTGCCACGCACCCAGTTCAAATCGGCGTTCCATTGAATGTTTTTGTTGTCGTTCGATTGTTTGCGCGCCAACTGGGTGTCCACGTCAATCGGTTCGGACAGGATGCTTTGCGCTCCGCCGAGCGCGCCCAGATCAAGCGCCACGTGGGATTGCCCCGCTGAAAATCCGGTTTCGGTTCCGGCCAGCGCCAATTCTGCAGCCGAACCATTCGGGCGCAAACGATCCACCGCCGTTCGTGTGCGAACCCAGCCAAACCGGAATTCACCGGACAGGTTTTGGGTAATCAGGCCGCTGAGTCCGGCGCTGATCATATTTTGTCGGGTCGGCGCGGTTTCACGGCTGCGAACATTGCCGCCGCGAATGTCCAACAAACCGGAGTTTGTCGCCAGTTCGCCGAAATAGCGAAACGCGAAATCCGCGCGCCATTTGTCTGTGACGTTGTAATCAAATCGCGTGTTGTAGAAATCGTTGTTCAGCGGATTGGTGACGATACCGCGAAATCCGGTGGTGTTGAATCCATCGCCTGCGCTTGGGTCGTTGCCAGCGGGCAGAGTGCGAAACAGGTTCGACACCACGGGGCTGATACCGATGCCGCGCGGATCGCACGCCTGATCGCCATTCGGACCGCACAGGGTGGATGTTTTCAGGTCGTAAGAGGCCACTGCGCCGGAAGCATCGCGGAACCGCAAGATTCCTTGCCGCAAGCTGTCAGTCGGCACGATTCGTAAAATTTGCGTTGTGCGGGGGAATCGGCGTCCCTCGTAATTGGCGAAGAAAAACAGTTTCTTTTTCCAGGTTTCGCTCCAGGGAATGACCGGGCCGCCAAAGCGGAATCCGAAGCGGTTGTCTTTCAATTCCGGTTCTTGCTGTTTGGCGCGCAGCTTGGGATCGGTGACGGTTTGCGCGATGGTGCGTTTGGCCGTCCACGTCGCCGCATTCAGGTTGTCGTTCTGGTGATACCAGAACAGCAGTCCATGATAATCACTGGTACCACGCCGACTAATGACCGAAGCCTGTCCGCCTGCGCCACGACCAAATGATGCGTTCGGATTGGCCACGCCGACACGAAACTCTTCGATGCTGTCAATCGGGATGGGAATGACGGTTCCCAGACCGCCAGTGGATTGGTTGGTGATGTCAATGCCGTCGAGCGTGATGGTTGTTTGATCGTTGCGCGAACCCGCGACTTCGCCTCCGGGCGTGGAAAGCGGTTGAATGCGCAGCAGGTCATTGGCTTGCCGGGTCAGCGCCGGCAACAAAGGCATTTCCTTGCCGGCAATGACGTTGCCGACCGTGGAATCGGTCGTTTGCAGTTCGACGCCAGCGGCAGCAGTTACTTCAACCGTTTGTTGCACATCGCCGATTTCCAGCGAAATCGGCACCGTATAGGATTTGGCCACGTCTACCTTGAAATCAGTGATGTTGGCCTTGCGAAACCCTGATTTGGTGACGGCAATTTTGTACACGCCGGGTGCAATTGCCGGGAATACATATTGCCCTTCGTCATTGGTGGTGGTTTTGATCGTCAGATTGGTTGATGTGTTGGTCAATTCCACTTCAGCGCCGGACAAGACGGCTCCATTTTTATCCGTGACACTGCCGATCAAGGTTCCGGTCGTTGCGGTTTGGGCCTGGCTCGTTACAGCGAGCAAAGCAATGATCAGCAGGGTGAAAATGCTAAATTCGATTTTTTGAGTGACCACTGTAAGCTTGAACATAAATCCTCCTGGTCGGGTTTGGAGTGTCGGAACTGAGCCAAGCGCCTGTGGTAAGGCTTGACGCCGGAAATCAGTGGGCCGGTTTTTCTTCGATGAAGCTAGCCTGCAAATGAATCAGCCTTGATGCCAATTCTTTGAATCTGAATGCTACTTTGATTTGTTCAACTTAGTTGCGGACGGCATTGAAGAACTTTTGCCTGACGGAAAGCGTGCGGATGGTATACCGAAAATCCAAGCTGCTGCAAGATTTTTGGATACACAATGGCTGAGGGTTAGAAAAATGTGGAAAACATTCTTCGATAAGGACAGGCCGCAGAAATCAGCTTACTGCCCTTTGAATTCGGGTTTGCGGCGTTCACGGAATGCAGTGATGGCTTCGACCAGATCGAGCGAATGCATGAACGCCGAATTCCAGACAGCGACGTATTCCAGGCCGTCGGCGACGGATTTGTCTGCGCAATAGTTCATCACCTGTTTGACGCCTTGCACGACGAGCGGTGGATTGGCGGCGATTTCCGCGGCGAGCGTTCTGGATGCAGCGAGCAAAGCTTCGGGCGTTTCGTATACATCGTTGACCAATCCGATGTGATGCGCGCGCGCCGCGTCAATGTCTTTGGCCGTGTAAGCCAGTTCGCGCGTATGGCCCTGGCCGATGATGGCGGGCAGGCGTTGCAAACTGCCTATGTCGGCGACGATGGCGATTTTGGCTTCGCGCAGACTGAATTTGGCGTCGGCGGATGCCAGTCGAATGTCGCAGGCCGCGATCAAATCCAGCCCTCCGCCGATGCACCAACCATGGACGGCGGCAATCACGGGCTTGCGGCAATCGGCGACTCGGTTGAATGCCTGCTGCATGTCCAGCACCTTGTCGTGAAAGCGCGTGCGTTCGGCGGCCAGGTTTTTGCCCGAAGCGCCAATCTCTCCGGTCATCGCCACCAAATCCAGTCCATAACTGAAATTGGCTCCGTCACCACGAATGATGACGGCACGAACGGCGTCGTCGCGGTCTAATTCTGCAAACAGAACTGGCATTTCTCGCCAAAAATCCGGCCCCATTGCATTGCCTTTGCCTGGCCCGGTCAAAACGATTTCGGCCACACCGTTCTGATTTTCAAGTCGTAAAGATTTGTATTCAGTGCTCATTTTTGATGGATTCCTTTTCTTGGGAACGCACGCGCCCTTCGCGGGCAGAAATCGCAGAATGTAGGCAAGCGGGGGGCGCAAGCGTTCCCGGTTTTATTGTTGCTGTTGTTGTTGCTGCTGCTGCTGCTGATCGTCTTCAACGGGCGGCGGTGGAGGCGCCAGCCACGTCGTCATTGCCATCATTTCCTCTTCCGGCGGAGGCGCTTCGGTGGGTGTAACCTGCACGCCAACGCTCAATTCGCTTTGAGCCACACCTTTGAACACGCCGCGCGTCGGCGGAACGTCGGCGTAATCTTTGCCTATGGCTGTGCGAATGTGGCGTTCGCCTGCCAGCAAATCGTTTGTCGGGTCAAACCCTATCCAGCCAAGTCCCGGCAAAAAAGCTTCCACCCACGCATGTGTGGCGTCCGCCGCCGAACGGTCGTGGTCTTCGTGTCCGTGGTAAAGGTAGCCACTGACATACCGGCAGGGAATGCCCAAATCTCGCACCATCGTAATCATGATGTGAGCGAAATCCTGGCAAACGCCTCTGCGGTCTTCCAGCGCGTCTTCAATCGGCGAGTCAACCGTAGTTGATTGCGGCGCATAATCGAAGGTTTCAAAAATCGCCGTATTGATTTCGCGCAGCAGTGACAGCGGGTCGCCTCGCCGTTCAACATCAAGCTCTTTGGCCAGCTCCGTCAGCAATCGAGTCTTGGTTGCGAACTGGCTGGGCGTCAAATAATCCCAATGCTCGCCGCTGGATTTGATCCTGTCCAGTTCCGCCCAGGCGTCTGCGGACAAATGATCCGGCGATACTGGCAGCGGGGTGATTTCGACGGTGGCTTCGGCAGTGATTTTCAGTTGGCTGTGTTTGCCCGGAATGTCGAAATGATGAACGACGTTGCCCAGATAATCGCGATACCCCTGAATGCGCGAACGCGGATTGGTTGTCAGTTCGAATTTGACGCAGCGCTGGTTGCCTTCGGTGCGTGGCTGCATGCGAACTTCGGTGACGCTTTCCGTAATGGGCGAACTGTAAACGAATCGGGTAACGTGACGAATGGAATAAAACATAGTTTGTTTAGGCGACCATCGCCGCGTCTACTGAATAAGCGATGTATTGTTGAAGGATGGCGGTATGAATCAGCGAACATTGGCGCTGTACGTTCTGCAAAAACGAATGAATGTCGTCGGCGATGATTTCGTCCACCTGCGCGTAATCCAGCGTCGCGCGCAGTTTGCCAGCCAATCGTTGCGAGCGACCAATTTTGCGCGCGCCGCTCAATTTGGCCAGCGATTCCAGCGAAGATTGCACGGAATCCACGGCGAAGCGAACCGAACGCGGCAATTCCGGGTTGAGCAGCAGGAATTCTGCAATGCGTTCCGGGCGCAAATCGGCAGTGTAGGTTTGGCAATACGCTTCGAATGAAGTGCAGGATTTCAGAAGCGCCACGCAGGAAATGTAATCCTGTCCGCGCGAAGTTTGCTCCGGCTGGTTCAACAGCCAACGCAAATGTACATCCAGCAAGGTGGCTGTGGCGCTGGCGCGTTCGATGCAGCGGCCAAGCTGAATGAAATGCCAGCCTTCGTTGCGCATGAGCGTCGAATCGGTGATGCCCTGGAACAGATGAGACCCCGATTTGATCGGGCCGTAAAATCCGTGAGGTTGGGCATAAATGGAATGAATGTCGGCGCTGCGCACACTCAAATAAAGGTGATTCAATTGCTCCCACATTTCGGAACTGATCTGTTCACGAATCTGCCGCGCGTTTTCGCGCGCCGCCGTGATGCAGGACACCAGCGAATCCTTGTTTTGCGTGTCGAAGGTCAAAAACTGCGTCACCGGATAAGCTTCCAGCGTTTCCGGTTCGGGCGAACGAAGACTGGCCAGCGTCAGTTGCCAGCGTTGACGGGCGACATCCGGCGACTGGTCAAGCGCCTGATTGAGCGTCAAATCCAGCAACCGCGCCGTGTGTTCGACGCGTTCCAGATACCGGCTCATCCAATACAAACTGTCTGCGACTCGTGAAAGCATAATTCGATTGCGGATTGCGGAGTTGGGAGTGCGGATTGGCGATTTCCCGAAAGCTTATTCGGTGGGAAATCCACAATCCGCATTCAAAACTCCGCAATCAGAAGAGAACCCAGGTGTCTTTGCTGCCTCCGCCTTGAGAAGAATTGACGACCAGCGAACCTCGTTTCAGCGCGACGCGCGTCAACCCGCCGGGGACGATGGTCGCCTGATCGCCATACAGGATGTACGGACGCAAATCTACGTGGCGCGCTTCGACCTGACCTTCGATGAAACAGGGAGCGCGCGACAACGTCAGCGTCGGTTGAGCGATGTAATTGCGTGGATCGGCGATGATGCGTCGCCGAAACTCTTCGCGTTCGGCGGCTGTGCTGTGCGGGCCAATCAGCATGCCGTATCCGCCGGATTCGCCTACGGCTTTGACGACCAGCTTGTCCAGATTTTCCAGCACGTGTTGACGTTGTGTGTCGTCGTCCAGCAAATAAGTTTCGACGTTGGGAATGATAGGGTCTTCGCCCAGATAGAATTTGATGATTTGGGGAACGTAAGCGTACATCGCCTTGTCGTCGGCAACGCCCGTGCCGATGGCGTTGGCCAGCGCGACGTTGCCGGCGCGGTATGCGTTGAACAATCCCGGCACGCCCAGAATCGAATCCGGGCGAAACGCCAACGGGTCAACAAAATCGTCGTCAATGCGGCGATAAATGACATCCACGCGACGCAATCCGGCGGTCGTTCGCATGTACACCACGTTGTCGTGAACGATCAGATCGCGGCCTTCGACCAGTTCGATGCCCATCTGCCGAGCCAGAAAAGTGTGTTCGTAATAAGCCGAATTGAAGACTCCGGGCGTCAGCAACACTATGGTTGGATCGGGGCGATTGGCCGGAGCCATGGCGCGCAAGGTTGCCAGCAACGCCTGCCCGTAATGGTCAATCGGGCGCACGTTGTAGCTGCCGAACAAACCGGGGAAGACTTTTTTCATGACCTGCCGGTTGGCCAGCATGTACGACACACCGCTGGGCACGCGCAGATTGTCTTCCAGCACGGCGAATTCGCCGTCGTTCAACCTGACCAGGTCGGTGCCGACGACCGAAACATAAATGTCCTTGCGAACGCGCAGCCCACGCATTTCGCGGCGGTAATGTTTGCAGCTATAAACCAGTTCGCGCGGGACAAGACCCTCTTTCAAAATCTTTTCGTCGTGGTAAAGGTCTTTCAAAAACAGGTTGAGCGCTGTGATGCGTTGTTTCAATCCGCGTTCGAGCTTTTCCCATTCCTTGGCGGTGATGATTCTGGGCAGCAGATCGTATGGGAAGATTTTTTCGGTTCCGGCGTCGTGGCCATACACCGTGAAGGTTATGCCCTGGTTGAGAAAAGCGACATCGGCGGTTTGCTGGCGCTGTTTCAATTCGCTGGGCACGAGTTCCAGCAGGCGGTGATAAAGCGCTTGATATTGGGTGCGTGGAGTTCCACCAATCGCAAACATCTCGTCGAAAGCCGCGTCGAGTTGATAATTGACGAATGGCGGCGAAAACGCCGAAACGGATTTTGGGTCTGTCAGATTGGTTTGCGCCATTGCTTGATCGCCGGAAAGGCGCAAGTGCAGTTCAACTGCGCCTGCAAAGGATGTTTTGTCAGTAACGAAGAAACGCCTCGATGAGGGCTTCATCCTCGCTCAATAGAATCAGCAATACGAAGACCGCAGCGATGACTGCGGTCCGAATGCTTTACTGGCGATGGCTTAGTTGAAGATTAGTGATGGTAGAAACTAAACGGACGACCCGTACGGGATTTGAACCCGTGTTACCGCCGTGAAAGGGCGATGTCCTGGACCGGGCTAGACGAACGGGTCTAAAACGGTCTTTCAGAGAATTCGATAATCAATTGACGTTTCCATGTCCCTGAAAGGAAGGCGGGATATTACTGACCGATCTGGTATTCGTCAAGCGGCTTGCGAATCAATCTGAATTCGCCAGACACGATTGTTCATTTGTTCGCAGGTGATCTGGGTATCCAGAAATTTTTTGATGATTTCGATGTTGGTCGTCGTGTGCCGCGACGGCGGCAAGGTAGTGAACGAACCACGCCCGGCGAGCGCCATCGGCAACAACAATTGATCGGCCAGATATTCGCCGACCGCCGCTTCGCCGGCCAGATACCGACGAGCCGCCAACGCCGCCTGACCGGCGACGGCTTCGGCGGCGACGTTACGTTCGCCGAAGCCTGTGAAGACTTCGGTCACCTGTTCGCATTCGATTTCCAGCGAAACGAAATTGCCGGGAGCAACGGAGTTGGTCGGCGTTTCCACCTGATGCCATTTTTTCGGCCACGAAAGTTTTTTCTGCACAATGTTCAATTCGCGTTCGGCGATGTTGCGCGGCAGATGGCACAACACGGCTTTGGCCAATCGGCGTTTGATGTCGCCGCGCGCAATCAATTCCATCTGTCCCAATTGGCGAACACCGTGAATCGTCACGTCCAATTGGCCACCGCCCGCCGGATAAAATCCGTAATTGACCAGCCTGGCTTCGACCTTCACGCCCATTCGTTTGAGCAAGGGCAGAAACGCTTTTTCCAGAAACTCGAACGGCGGCGCGAACGGATTATGCGTGCCGCCTTCCAGTGTCAACCGGCTGGTTGCTTCGACAGTCATCAATGCAGGCAACACGGTTTGTAGTACCAGCGTAGCGCTGCCCGCAGTTCCAATCGCAAAGTGATAATCGCCCGGCGTGATTTTGCCAGGCGTGAAGGTGAGTTGCTGTGACCCGATGGCTGCGCCGGAAATCGTGGCTTTGCCGATTTCGGCGGCTGCCTGCACCGAAGTCAGATGTTGCCGCAACAAACCGGGCGTTCGCCGTCCGGCGCGAATCTTTTCGATGCGAAATGGCTTTCCGGTAATGAGCGACAACGCCAGCGATGTGCGCAGAATCTGGCCGCCGCCTTCGCCAATTGAACCGTCAATGATGAGCATACAATGGCCGAGAGAAAATGCCCGTGAATCTATGGTTGGATTCACGGGCAGCGAAAGTTATTTCAACTGAAAATCCTTGAACTGTTCGCGCAGGACTTTCTTGTCGAATTTGCCGACGCTGGTTTTCGGCACAGCGTCAATGAAAATGATTTCGTCGGGCATCCACCATTTGGCGAAACTCTTGAGCAGATGCTCGTAAATCTGGTCTTTGGTGATTTCCGCACCGGGCTTTTTGACGACACAAGCCAGCGGGCGTTCGTCCCATTTCGGATGTACGACGGCGATGACGGCGGCTTCGGCAACACCTGGCACGGCCATGATCGCGTTTTCCAAATCCACCGATGAAATCCATTCGCCGCCGCTTTTGACCAAATCTTTCGACCGGTCGGCAATGGCCATGTACCCTTCGGTGTCGAGCGTTGCCACGTCGCCGGTATCCAACCAACCATCGGGGAATTTATCCGGCGTCGCTTCGGTGCGGTAATACGTCGAAGCGATCCACGGCCCTTTGATCAGCAAGCGTCCCATCGAAACGCCATCGTGCGCGACTTCATTGCCGGCATCGTCAACAATCCGCAGCTTCAAACCGGGCGCGTAAATGCCAGCGCGTTGTTTGATGTCCAGTTTCTTTTCGCGCGGCAAATCGTTCATTTTCGGTTTCAAGCGGCAGACAGTGCCGAGCGGCGAAGTTTCGGTCATTCCCCAGGCTTGAATGAATTCAATGCCCAGGTTCGATTCCAGCCAGTCAATCATCGCGCGCGGCGGCGAAGAACCACCGCAAATCATTTCGCGCAAATTCGACAAATCGTATTTGCCGGGATTGGCTTGCAGTTCGTTGATGACGCCCATCCAGATGGTCGGCACGCCGCCAGTAAAAGTGACTTTTTCATCTTGCAACAACTGGCAGACCGAAGCGCCATCCATAGTCGGACCGGGGAAAACCTGTTTCAATCCCAACATCATGCAAATGTACGGCAAGCCCCAGGCGTTGGCATGAAACATAGGCACGACGGCCATCACTGTGTCGTCGCGTTTCAAACCCAGCAAATCCGGCAATCCGCCGGTGATCGTGTGAATGTAATTCGAGCGGTGCGTGTACATCACGCCTTTGGGATGGCCGGTGGTTCCGCTGGTGTAACACAAGCCCATCGGCGAATCTTCGTCAATTTCCGGCCAGGTGAATTCGGTGGATTCTGCGGCGATCAATTCTTCGTAATCGTGGATCGTAGCTGTGGCAGCCAGCGCATCCGAAGCTTTGTTGCCGGTGTTGTTCATCACAATGATGTGTTTGACGGTGGGAATCTTGCCCGCCAGTCTTTCCAGCAACGGCAACAAATCATCGTCAATGCAGATCACCGAATCTTCGGCGTGGTTGACGATATATTCCAGGTCAGTGGTTGAAAGCCGCAGGTTCAGTGTATGCAGCACTGCGCCCATGCACGGCGTAGCGTAATACACTTCCAGATGGCGATAACCGTTCCAGGCCATGGTGGCTACGCGGTCGCCCTGTTTAATGCCGAGTTTTGTAACGGCGTTGGCGAATTGCCGCGCACGTTTGCCCAATTCGGCGTAGGTGTAGCGGTGAACTTTATCGCGCATTTTGGAGACGATTTCGTTGTCTGGATAGAGCATCGGCCCTCGATCCATCAACACCGGCATCGTCAACGGTGTGTTCATCATCGTCATAATTCTGGTGCTCCTGAATTGTTGGAATCTAAAGTGCGATTGGGCGCAAAGCCTACTCGAAGGCTGCGCCGAATTCAACGAAATGAATTTCTGAAGTGGAGGGGCAAACTTTTGCCTCTCTACCTGGCTGTCGGAGGCGTGGTCTGGCGTAGTGTTTCAATCTGTTTAAGTATGGCGGCAAAAGTCGCTTCAGTCACGATGCGGCCTTTTTCGCGTGTGGCCAATGTCGGGTCGCCCCAACTTCCGGTTGGCGAATACGTGCCTTCGCCGCGGGCAGCTTTTTGCGAATCGCGCGTCAACGGCACGCCGGGACGATCCGGACGCGGGTTGTAATCCTTGACGGCTTTTTTCATCTCGACCGATGCCGGATCAATGTACAGCATCTTGGACGTTTCAATTTCGTCGGCGTGCGTGCCGCCCGGTTGTTTTTCAATCGGTTTGACCACATCGGCCACGTCTTTGGTCACGTCCAGATAATGCAACAGGATGCCGTCGGCAGCCAAAAGTTCCGCTGCCGGTTTCAACGCGCGCAAAGTCGAAACGCCTGTGTTGATGATGTAAAACCGCTTTGGCCCAAACCGAGCCAAGCTGCGGCAAATGTCCACGGTCAAATCGCGCGCTGTTTCCAGCCGCAGCGAAGTCGAGCCGGGGTATTCCACAAACGCCGGATAAAAGTGGTAATTGATTGTCGGCGCCATCACCACGTCGGCAGATTTCAACACGCGCGCCTTGTAATATTCGGCCATCGTCCAATCGTTTTTCAGTTTCAGGTGCGGGCCGTGTTCTTTGGCCGCCGCGCCCAGCGCGATGACGACGACGGTTTCCGGTTTGAGGACTTTCTCCGCTTCCTGCCAGGTCAGGTTTTCCAGCAACACGCCTTTGGTTTGGGCGAGCGAGCCAGCGGGCATCAACAGCAACAGGGAAACCATCAACAGTGTTTTCATCTTGTTCCTTTCAACGCGCCAGCGGCGTCGGGTCAATTCCTTTGTCCAACGAGAAAGACGAACCTATCGCGCTGACCACGCAACTTTGCCGGTCGAGTCCGGCTTGCTGGCGAATGCGATAGACGGCCTCGATGCCTGTGCAATGCGCGCCGAGAAAGTTTTTCAATCCGAATTCTTTCAACTTGCTCGCCGTCCAACTCAGCTTTTCGTCATTCAATGCAAACAGGTGAAAGCCGCCGATGGCTGCGAACGTTGGTGCAGGCTGGATCACTTTTCGAGCGTGTTCAATCGTGTTGATGATTCCCGCGTGGCCACAACCCGAAAGCAACACCAGACCTTTGCCGGTGACAAACACCAGCGACATATCTTCTGGCAAAGTGTCTTCGACCAAACCGTCGGGCGATTTCATTCTGCCTGCTCCGCTCCAATTCTTTTCAGGATGAACGCGCGGCACGGGACCGGTCAGCCAGACGCCGGGCAGAATTTCTTTTGGTTCAGAGTATTCGATGAACTGACCGCCGGTCGCTTCGTACTCCGGTTTGATTTTGACCATGACGTTTGAATCGCCAGCGTTGGTTGGGCGATTCCAGAAAATGCCTTTGCCAACGTGCGCGCGCGACAACGCCGCAGGATTCGTTTTGGCGAATTCGCGTCGCAGCGTCAGTAAACCGTTTGTATGATCGGAATGATTATGGCTGAGAATTACGTCTTTGACGTTAGATAAGTCTACGTTCAGTTCCTTGACGTTTTTCAGCACGGTGTCCGGGCGTGCGCCTGTGTCGAACAAAATGCGTTGGCCGTCCACTTCAACGATGGCGGCAAAGCCCCATTCGCCAATGCCTGCGTTGGAATCACCAACCAGCATCGTCGAAAGCACCTGCACGCGAAGCGATTGAACTGTTCTTTTCGGTTGTGCGGGAGTTTGTTCTGCAATTGCTGGTTGGCGAAACCGGCTTGGCAGGATAAAAAAGGCAGTAGCAAGAATCAGAGCAATTACGACCGGTAAACGTTTCATCGAACAAAGCCTCTTTTTGTTTTTGAAATCAATCAATGATCCCTTCCAGTTTCAGCGTGAAGCCTTTCAGCACAGGTTCGCCGGAAATTTCCTTCGGGTCGTCCAGCACTTCGACCGGAGTGTCAGGGCGGTAAACGTGAACTTTCTTTTCCTGCGGATCAATCAACCAGCCGAGTTGCGCGCCATTGGCAATGTATTCTTCCATCTTGCTCTGCAATTTCTTGAGCCGGTCGGTAAATGATCGCAACTCAACGACGAAGTCCGGGCAGAGTGGGACAAGCTTTTGGCGATCCTGTTCGCTCAAGGCTTCCCATCGCTCGCGCTTAATCCAGGCAGCGTCAGGCGAACGTTTGGCTTTGTTCGGCAGTTTGAAGCCTCCGGAAGAATCGAAGCCAATTCCGGTTTTATCTTGCTTTACCCAAGTCCCAAATTCTGTCGTCAGATTGAAGTTGCGGCTTGAGCCTTCGCCGCCAACCGGCATCATAATCATCATCTGTCCCTCGCTCGTCATTTCAATTCTCAACTCGCGGTTGGCGGAGCAAAACTTCCAGAATTCATCGTCTGTGAATTGGTGTAGAGGCGTGATGACACATTCCGCCACGTTTTCGGGCAAGGAAATGACGAAGTCCTTGCGTTGAACTTTTCGTTTAGCGACTGCTGCGGTACCCATAATTATGTCCTTTCAATTCCCAACAGCTTTTGCCGGTTCTTCTTTCTTCGGCAAATCCGGCTTGGCGAAATCCGGCTTGGCTTCGCCGAATAGGTAATGATTGAACCATCCCAGATTGTGCTGCATGACAGCGCGCATGGATTTGGGTTTGGTGATGCCGTGGCCGTAACCTTTGTACACGATCATTTCGACCGGCACGCCGCGATCTTCCAACCCTTGTCGCAATTCGTAAGCGTTGGGAATCGGCACGCGGCGGTCGAATTCGCCGTGCTGAATCAAGGTTGGTGTTTTGGCCTGCTTGACGTAATTCATCGGCGAAGTCTTGGCATAAATTTCAGGATCATCCGCCGGATCATCACCCAGGTATTGAATCGTAAACGGCGTGATGTCGGTGTTGTAATAGTACGTCGCCCAGTTGGAAATTCCCGCGCCGACCGAAATCGCTTTGAACCGGTCGCTGGAAGTCGTCAGAAACGCCGAGATGTATCCGCCTTGTGACCATCCCATGCAGCCGACTCGGTTGCCGTCCACCCAGCCTTTGGCGATCAAATGATCTACGCCGGAAATCACGTCCCAGGCGTCGCCCACGCCGAGGTTGCGAACGTTCAACTGCCGGAATTTCTCTCCGTAGCCAGCGCTGCCGCGATAATTCACTTTCAAGACCAGGGCGCCTTTGGCTGCCCAGATGTCCGCCGGATAGTAGCGCGCATCGAGCAAGGTCGGCCGATCAATGCCGGTCGGCCCGCCGTGAATCACGCACAATAGAGGATACTTTTTGTTCGCGTCGAAGTCGGCAGGTTTGATCAACACGCCTTCGATTGTCGCGCCGTCCTTGCTTTGCCAGGAAATGACTTCGCGCGAAGCCAACGTGAAGTCTTTGACTTGATCGGTCATCGCCGTCAGTTTGCGCGGCGCAAAGTTGCCAACCGAAGACACGTAAACTTCGCTCAGCGAAGTTGGCGACGGTGCAGTGAACGCGATTTGTTTTCCGTCTTTGGTGAAGCTGGCTCCGGCGAGCATCAAATTGTCCGGCTGGCTGACGCGATTGAATTTGCCGCTGGTTGGATCGAGCCGGAACAGATGCGAAGCCGTCTTTTGCAATCCGCCAAAGTAAATGCCGTCTTCTTTCCAGGCGACAAACTGCGGTTGTTCGTCGAATCCGTCCGTGATTGAACGCGGCGCGCCGCCATCAACCGAAACAATCGCCAGCCGCGAATTGGCGTGGAAGAATTTCGGATTGCCCATCGCCGAACTGAAAACGATCAATTTGCCGTCCGGCGAAAAGTTCGGATTGTTGTCCGGTCCGGCTTGCGCCACCAGCTTTTTGACCGAATTATCCGCCAGCGTCAGCAGATAAATGTCCGATGTCCCGCCATTGATTAAATCTGGATTGATGGTTGCGCTGAAGACGATTTTCGCCCCGTCGGGCGACCAGTTCGCGCCGCCGACTGTGAAGTCCTTGCCTTTAGTTCGTTGAGTTCCGGCGACCGGAGCTTTCAACGCCTCGGCAACGTCGAAAGTGAACAAATGCGAATGCGAGTATTCGCGCCGCACGACTTCAAAATCGCCGAGGTGATCTTTGCGGTCTTTGGCAAATTTCTGGTCAACGTCTGTCGAACTGAAGGCGATGTTTTTGCCGTCGCGCGACCACGCATAACCGCCAACTCCATTTTCGGCTTTGGTCAATTGCATGGCTTCGCCGCCGTCGGGCCGGATGACGAAGATTTGATTCTTGTCGCCGACGCGATTGGAGGTGAATGCCAGCCATTCACCCGAAGGCGACCATTGCGGATTGCCTGACGATTTGTCTCCGCGTGTCATTTGCATCGATTTTCCAGTCGCCACGTTTACCAGCCAAATCTGTGTGACAAAGGCATCCTGTTTCCAGTCAGTTTCACCAACTGAATACGCAACGTACTTTCCATCAGGCGAAATCTGCGCTCCACCAGCGGTTTTGACGTTGATCAGGTCATCCACCGTCGGAACCCGGCGTTGAGCGGTTGCCGTCAGCGAAAGCATGACGGCCAAACACAGCAGAGCAGCGAATCGTTTAAGCATGGCACTCCTCTTTCAGTTTGCGAACGACTATTTGATTTTCTTGGCGGGCAATTTCTGGCCACCCTGATGCAAGGTCAAGCTGGTGGCTTTGTCATTTTCGATGACGAATTCAATGACCGCACCAACCTGTGGGACATTGAATTTCGTCGCTGATTCCGGCTGCAACTCCAGTTTCGATTGGCCTGTTGCCTGTCCCATCAACTTATCGCCTTCTTTGGTGATGGTCAGGATGAAGTTGGGCATCAGTTCGTAATCGCCAGCCAGGCGATCAAACATCGCCGGGTCAATTTTGGCAACTGGTGAGGCTGGCGCGGCAGGTTTGGCGGCAGGCTCCTCCCATTCCTTCCCGCTGGCGAGCACGGCAAATTTTTTGGCGAGATTGCCAGCGCCACCTTCGCGGTTGGTCAGAATGGCGACATACACTTTTGACTCAGGCAAACGAACCGCGTCGCAGGTGAAGCCGTTGATGCCACCGGAATGCGTAATCATCTGCATGCCTTGCAGCGTGTTGACGCCCCAGCCATAACCATAAGTGGTCGGTTTGCCGTCATTCAGCACAAAGGCCGTCCAGGCTTTTTTCAGTGATTCCTGTTTGACCAGTTTTTCGGTGTACAGCGCCGCGTCCCATTTCGCCAAATCATCTACCGTGGACATCCGCGAACCTGCCGCGTGCGGATGCGACATGCTCAGGTATTCGGCGTTGACGAATTTCCCGGCGTTTCGGGAATACCCGGCGGCGCGGCGAGGAATGATGCGTTGCGTGTTGTCGTAAAACGATTGGTTCATCCCCAACGGCGCGAAGATGTTTTTTTCGACAAAATCGCCGTAACTTTGTCCCGAGACTTTTTCAATGATTGCGCCCAGCAACACATACGCCGAGTTGTTGTAATTCCACTTTGCACCGGGCGCGAATTCCATCGGCTGGTTTTTGAAGATGTCAATCAGTTCGGGCAGCTTCAAATCCTTGCGCCACAGCGGTCGCCATTCAGCCATTCCGGTGTAGCTTTTGATGCCGGACGTGTGCGTCAACAAATGCTCGACGGTGATTTTGTGGCCTTGCGTCGGGTAATCGGGCAGGAACTTGGTGATTTCGTCCGAAAGACTCAGCTTGCCTTGTTCCATCAACATCAGAATCGAAACCGCGGTGAACTGTTTGGTGATCGAACCGATGCGAAAAATCATATCCGGCTCGATGGTTACGCCGAGTTCCATATTCGCCATTCCATAGCCTTTGCGAAAGACGACCTGTCCGTCTTTGACAGCAATGACCGCCGCGCCGGGTTCGTTCGGCTTGAACATCTTTTCCATTTCCTGGTTGATCGTCGAAGTTAGATTGTTGTTGGCCGGGGGTTGAGCTGTTGCGTGAAACGAAAGAGCAGCAAGTAGTAAAACGGTAACGAGGTAAAACGAAAGTATCTTTTTCATGATTTCTCCGTAGTTGTTGCGCTATTGAAAGAGCAAGTCAATCAACTCTTCGCGCGCCAATTCAAAATGGTCGGCAACTTCAGCCAGAATTGCCGACAAGGTGCCGACACGCAAGGGATAGTGGCGCGGAATCGTGATGTGGTGTTCTCCGTGTTGAGTGGTTGTCAGGCCATGTGGCTTCCGGTTTGGCGAACCACGGCATAGCCAAGCTTTGCCAACGCTTTCACCAGATCATCACCGGACAGAGTGCGCGGTAGTTTCATACAGCCATCACTTCCTCTCGAACAAAATGCAGGCGAATCATGGAAGGCTCGCGGCCCTCATCAAAATGACAACGCACTGCGTCACGAATCTGCTCCTTCAAACTAGGCAGATAATCGGCTTCGGTGAAGATAGCCTGGCCAAGTGCGCGGGCGGTATAGCCACCCTCAAGTGCGTCTTCAACAATAAAAATTAGTTCATTCATCGTAGCTACTCCTTCAGATCAGATTGAATCAAAACATCGGCTCGCTCAGCGTAGCCAACACCGCCGCCGAAGCTTTTTCGACGTCGGCATGCAGCGAATTGCCGTGAGCGTCCATAGTGACAATCGCCGGAAAATCAGTCACGCGCAAATGCCACATGGCTTCGGGAATGCCGAATTCAAGCAGGTTGACGCCCAGCACTTCGTTGATGGATTTGGCGTAATACTGTGCCGCGCCGCCGATGGCGTTCAGGTAAACCGCGCCGTGTTCTTTCATTGCCGCCAGAGTTTTCGCTCCCATGCCGCCTTTGCCGATGACGGCGCGCACGCCGTAACGTTTGATGATTTCGCCTTGATACGGTTCTTCGCGGATGCTGGTGGTTGGTCCGGCGGCTTTGATGATGTACTTGTCGCCGTCCTTCAACACGACCGGGCCGCAGTGATAAAGCACCTGACCTTGTAAGCTGACCGGCGGATCGTTTTTCATCAGATGCGCGTGAACCGCGTCGCGGCCTGTGTACATATCGCCGCTGACCAATACGACATCGCCGACTTTGAGTTCGCGGATTTGTTCGTCGGTGATCGGCGCACGCAGGACTTTCTCTTTTCCAGTCATAACGAAACCGCCACCTTGAGTCATTTTGATGTCCGCTTGTTTTTCGTCCCGGTAAAGCCAGCGTTTGATTTCGCCAGTGTTGGCATCCAGCACGACGCCCAACCGGCGAAATGCCCAGCAATCATAAGCGACCGAAACAAAGAAGCTGGCCGGCAAACGATTCAGCACGCCAATCTTGCAACCAATCAAAGTCACGCCTCCGCCGAAGCCCATCGTGCCAATGCCGAGTGTGTTTGAAGTCTGCACGATGTAATCTTCCAGCTTGGCCAATTCTGGAATTTCGTTGGTGTCGTCCAGCAAACGGAAGAGCTGTTCTTTGGCTTTGACGTAACCTTGCGCGCGGTCGCCGCCGATGCAAACGCCAATGGCTCCGGCGCTGCAACCTTGTCCTTGCGCCTGCCAAACGGCGTGGAGCAGACATTTGCGAACACCATCCAGATCACGTCCGGCTTTGCCCAGATGCGGAATTTCCATCGGCAACGAATACTGAATGTTTTTGTTTTCGCAGCCGCCGCCTTTCAAAATCAGTTTCACTTCGATTTCGTCGTTTTCCCATTGTTCGAAATGCATGGTCGGCGTTCCCGGCCCCAGATTGTCGCTGGCGTTGACGCCGGTCAGCGAATCCACGGAATTCGTCCGCAACTTGCCGCGTTTGGTGGCTTCGGCGACGGCTTCTTTGATCTGTTGCTTCATTACAATCTGGTTCGCGCCGACAGGAGTTTTGATTTCAAACGTGGGCCAGCCGGTGTCCTGACAAATCGGCCCTTCGTTGTCGGTGGCCATGTCAATGTTGGTGGCGATGACGTTCAGCGCTTGCAGCGAACGCCCGCCTTGCTCTTCGCCCATTGCGCGAGCCATTGCCCGGCGAACATCAGGCGGCAAATTGGTTGAAGTTTGCGTGATGAGTTGCAGCATGCTGTCCCGAAAAGCGTACATGATTTTCTTCCTCTGAGTTGAAATGAAGTTTAGAAATGCGGACGTAATTTAGCATAAGGCTTCCAGTGTCGGCGAAAGCTTTCAGTTGTCGGATAGGTGTGAGGTGCAAGGTGGCAGGCTTCGGGCATTTGGCCGGCTTTCGCGTCAGGCACAATGCTTGCTGAATCTTTGCCGACGGAATTTCGTGTGACAGAATCTGCGCCCAATGACTTCAAGCTCTGTGATCAGACCCAAACAATCAGATTGGAAATCGAAGCTGGCGATTGCGCTGGTGTTGGTTGCGCTGACTTCAATTGCGGTGCTGCCGTTTTTTGTCATCGGCGAAGATCAAAAGATCGGATGCTGCGGCGGAGCGATGCCGGTGACGCACGATTCGTGGATGCACTACAACCAGATGAATGCGTTTTGGCGCAGCCTGGTTTGGGGAATTGTCTATCCGCGCTGGGATGAACACACGCACGGTTACGGAGCGCCGACCACCAGCTTTTATCCTCCGGGGGTGTATTACCTGACCTCGGCTGTTTATTTCGTCACGCGTGATTGGCTGAGCACGTGGGTCGGGTTTTACTGGCTGACGATGCTGGCTTCGGCGGCAGCGATTTGGATTTATGCGCGGCAATCGCTTTCGCGCGGAGCATCGCTCGTGGCGGCGGCGGTGTATGTGTTCGCGCCGTATCACTTGCTGAACCAATACCAGCGCGGCGCGATTTCGGAATTCACCAGCTTTATATGGATTCCGTTGTGCCTGCTTTTTGCTGAAAAGTTGATTTACCGCAGAGGCGCGGAGAGCGCAGAGGGAGCGCAGAGAGAAAATCCGAGATGGTTGAATTTTGCCGGATTGGCCGCCAACTTCGGAGCGTTTTTGTGGACGCATCCGCCAACGGCATATCAGTTCTTGCTGGTGTTTGGTATGTGCCTGTTGATTCCGGCAATCAAGGCAGGGAAGTGGCGCGAACTTGGTTTCGTCGCGGCGGCGCTGGTCTTCGGTTCGCTGCTGGCGGCGGCGTATTTTTATCCGGCGATTGTCGAACAGCGATTGGTTAATGGCGATGATGTGGAGCGCGTTTGGCCATATCACGCCAGCTATGTGTTTGATTACGCGCAAACGGTTTACGACCGCGTCAACAATCCGTTTTTTGTCCGGCTGGATCGAATCTGGGTGTTCAACCTGACAGCGATTTTGATCTTGAGCGTTGCTTTATGGAAAAACCGAACTGCTGCCGGACAGCGTTCAGAGTACCGCCTTCAGGCGGAGGAAACTGAAGATCAAGGTATTCCGGCTAAAGCCGGTACTCTGAACGCTGCTAAAGCCGGTACTCTGAACGCTGCTAAAGCCGGTACTCTGAACGCTGTCTGGTTGTGGATCGCCGCCGGATTGCTGGCCAGTTTTTTGATGACGAAGTTTTCTGTGCCGTTTGGCCGCTGGATTCCCAAAATTGAAATCGGCGTCTATTCGTGGCGAATGCTGACGCTGACCAGTTTTGCAATGGCGATGCTCGTGGGAGCGATTTCGGATTTCGGATTTCGGATTTCGGATTGGCGGAGATTGGTTGCGATACTGATTCTGGCTTGCACAGTGGCGATGAGTGGTTGGTATGTTGTCTGGCCGATGTGGCGCGCGCAATCCTTCGAGCCGAATTACGAGCATTACAATTACGCCACCTTGCCGCGCGAAAGCTCTCGCGCGAATCCGCCGATGCCGCCAGTGCAGCTTGCTGCGGGCAACGGTTCGATCAGCCACGAATGGTGGACGCCAGTATTCCGCCAGCTTCGCGTCAGCCTGAGCGAAGCCGATCAACTCCAATTTCGCACGCGGAACTTTGCCGGATGGACGGCGACGATTGACGGCCAGATTGCGCCGATTCACGAAGGCGCAGTCAAAAACATTCTGGTGGACGTGCCAGCGGGCGAACATCGAATCATTCTGGAATATCGTTCGACGCCCATTCGTCGTTTTGGCAATTGGGCGACGATTCTTTCAATTGCATTGTTACTTTCGATCATCATCTTCAAAGGGAGAAACTCATGAGCCAGGTCATTTCCAGCCCCGATAAAACAGAAGCGCGCGCTTCGTCATCATTCACGTTGTTGGACGCCATGATTATCGGCGGATTGCTGTTGTGGGGCTCGGTCTTTCTGTTGCGCATGGCGTATTTGCGAATCTGGTACAGCACGCCGATTTGCATAGCTTGGCTGGGGGCGATTTGGTTTTACGTCAAACAACGTTTCGACGTGAAGATTCCGATTGTCTTGCTGGCGCTGGTCTACGCTTCGGTGGCGCTGGACGGACTTGGCAATTTGTTCGACCTGTACAGCACGAAATACAAATACATTCAGTACGATGAATTCACGCACACGGCGATTCCGGCGCTGACGGCTCCGGTGATTGTCTGGCTGTTGAACGAAGGGCTGAAACGATTCGGGTATCGGTTGCCGCTGTGGCTGGTGACGTTTTTTGCCTGCACGACGATGTTCACCATTTCTGGGTTTTACGAAATCATAGAATTATGGGACGACAAATACTTCTGGCCGCAACCCGGAATGCGCATTCACGGACCTTATGACACGGCGAACGATTTGCAATGTGATTTGATCGGCCTGGTGATTGGCGGAATTGCGGCGTTTCTGATTTTCAAACGCAGGGAAAAACAACCGCCTGCCGGAGCTTGACCGCTTTTAGCTTTGCCGGTATACCGGCTTTCGTTGAACGACAACTCCGAAGTACTTCAGTCGTTTGGGGAGAAGCCGATATGCCGAAAGCGTCAAAGACAACAGATTCGTCAACCCGCTCAAAAAAAGACAAACCGCCCAGATCAAAAACCGCCGATTCGCTGAATGAAGAATGGGTGAAAATCACTCTGCGAACAGACAAAGGTTACGCCATTAGTTTTCGCAGCAATCGCCGCTTGCAGGAAATCGCCATGAAATGGCGAGCCGTCGTCCGCAATCGCAGTTTGTGGACGGGCAACGTGGAAAAACGCGAAGAGCGCGCGCGATTGGCTTCGGAAGACATGAAAGAAGCATTGAAGCTCAGCCAGTTGAAAGCGCCTGAAATCCTGGCGCTCAAGGAAACTCTGTTACAGGAAACTCTGAAGGCCAAACAGGACGATAGTTCGGCTGAAGAAATCCAGCGACAGATTGAAGCGGAAATCGCTCAGCGCATCGAAGCCGACATCGAAGCCGCCATCACGGAACTGGCCAAAGCCCGTATCATCGAAGTCAGCATTCCTTACACCAAAGAGAAAGTCGGTTGGGAAGCGCGCGTGTTGCCTTGGGAGTATTTGATTACTGCCGCCACCAGCGCCAAACGCCAGGGACAGGCGCTGACCATCATTCGCCATCTGGATTGCGGCAGAACCTTTGACGGACGAACGCCGGAAAGTTTGTTGATGGTGGTCAGCGCGCCGGGTAAGGTCCGCGAAACCGCCAATTTTGGCGCCGAGCGCGATGTCGTCGGAGCGGCCCTTGGCGTCAAAGGCGAGCGCAGCCTCAACGACAACCCCGACGAAGCGGGCGCCAAAATTCGCCAGCGCAGCCCGGACATTATTCATCTGGCCGGAATTGACACGCATCAAGGTCTGAATTTGAAAATCTGGACTCCGCCAGAACGCAGCACAGTCAAAAAGGCGTCTGATCTTCTGGCTGCTGCTGTTACTGAAGCAGCGGAAAAAACCAAGGCATCGAAATCTGGAATGTTGGACGGGTTTTTGATGCAGGGAGCCAACCAGCAGATCGAGGCCGTGACGGCAGAAACGCTGGGCCAGATTTTGAACAGTGGAGAATCCGGCGGAAAACCGAAACGTCCATTGTTGGTGGCCTGCAACATTTATCATTCAGCAGCGCGTATCGGCCCGATGATTGTTGCGGGCGGAACGCAAGCAGCCATAGGGTTTCAGGATGAATTCGATGATGCGCTGGCTGAAATGTTTTTCGGCAATTTCTATCACGCCTGGCGCGTTTCCAACTGGGATTTGCTGGCGGCGTTTCTGATCGCTTGCCAGATTCTGCGCGCTCAACCGCGCGGATTGAGCGGCACGGGTGTTGTGTTGTGGACGGCGAATTCCTTTCTGCAAGCTTCGGTCGAGAAACACGAGGCGTTTCAACTGCCCGATCTAGGCAAGCTGGAACAGTTGATGCGACTGGAAAAAACGAATGTCATCAAACCGGACGATACCGAATTGGCGCGGGATGAAGCCGCCGCGCGCCATCTGTTGCCGGTGGAAATCGAACCGAGCGCGATGATCAATTATTCGATGCTGCACAACGAACGCCCGCTCTTCAAAAAATTCCTGATTCATAAATTGCACGTGCGCGCGGTCAATCACGTCGAAGTTGACGTGGCATTGCAGGTCGGCGATCAAAAGGCCGAATACTCCGCTTCGTGCGATGTCATGGATTCGCCGCTGGATTTGCGCGACAAGATTCGTTTGCCGTTGTTGAGCAAGGCCTGGGCGGAAATCGGCGAAAGCGCGCGAACGACCTTGTCGGTTCGATTGCGCTGGGGCAATCACGAACTGTACAGGCAAACGCATCCGGTGACTTTGCTGACGCTGGATGAATGGCGCGACGACGATGTGAATACTGCCTGGCTGCCTTCGTTTGTATTGCCGCGCGACCCGGCGGTGCGGCGCATCATCGAATCCGGCCAACGCTACTTGATGTCGTTGCGCGATGACCCGGTCGCTGGCTTCGACGGGTATCAAAGCCTGATTGCAGGTTCCGATTCTCCCGAAGAAATTGCCGAAGATGTGGATTACCAGGCGCGCGCCATCTGGTCGGCCATCGTTTACGATCACGCCATCAGTTACACCAATCCGCCGCCCAGTTTCACCGAACGTTCGCAGCGATTGCGCTCGCCGTCGGAAATCTTCGAAGCGAAACGCGCCACGTGCATTGACACGACCTTGTTGCTGGCTTCGTGTCTGGAATTGATAGAGATTTACCCAGTGCTGTTTTTGCTGACCGGCCATGCGTTTGTCGGTTATTGGCGAAGCGACGCTTACAGGTTGGAGTTCATGGAGCAGATGGCCGAATTCGGCGGCAATTTCAAACCCTCAGCCGGCTGGGAAAGCGAGTCGTACAAGCCGACCTATCCATGGTATTTCGGAAAACGGTTTTACGACATCGTGCTGGAATACATACGCGAAGCCAAGCTGGTTCCGCTGGAAAGCACGTTGTTGACCACGCGCGGAAGTTATGGCGACGCGCTTGCTCAAGGCATGGACAACCTGCGAAACCGCAGCGAGTTTCATTCGATGTTGGACGTGGTGACGGCGCGCGAAAACCGCGTCACCCCGATTCCCATGCGCGGGCGATAAAACAAGGAACACGATTATGGCAATCACCAAAAACGAACAAACCGAATTGCTCAGCCGCGAACTGGACAAAGCCGTCGAAGATTTGGGCTTTCTGCCGACCGATCAGGTTGCCAAAGGCGAATTAACGACGAGTCTTCGCCGCCGCCGTCGTCGCATCTCTCCGCAGGATGAAAAAGTCGTGACGGTCACTTTGACCAAAGATGCCGACGGTGTGTTGCGTTGGGAAGACGGCGTCATTCCGTTCAGCCGTCCCGGTCGCCGAATGCGGCGCGGCCCCGGCGCAGTGACTTCGGGTGAAACCGTCAAGCAATTGAAATTTGAAAAGCTGCGATTGAACGAAATCGCCCTGATGCTGGAATCTCTCGATCAAAAACTGACTCCGAATCTGGGCAAGTTGCGTCGCGTCACGGGAGCGAATAGCAGCGCGTGGGAAACAATCGAACGCCCCGCCGCCACCAAAGCCAGCCAGCGAATTTTGATCTTCATTCATGGAACGTTCAGCAGCAACGATCACGTCGTCGGCGCGGAACTCGTCACTTCCGACGACGGCAAAAAGCTGATGGACAAGCTGGTCAAGGGCGCGAAAAAACCTTATGACGAAGTGCTGGCTTTCGATCATCCGACCTTGTCGGTCAGCCCTATGCTGAATGCTCTGGATTTGTCGCGTTTGTTTGCCAACACGAAAGCGCAGGTGGATGTCGTTTGCCACAGTCGCGGAGGATTAGTGACACGCTGGTGGTTGGAAGTGTTCGAGCGCAACGCCAAACCCGGAAACGTAGTGCTGGTCGGTTCGCCGCTCGGCGGAACCAGTCTGGCCGATCCGACGCGATTGCGTTCCGGCGTGGAATTTCTGGCAAACATAGGCAATGCGTTCGGCTCGGCTGGGATGAAATTCAGTGGGGGCAATCCGTTTTTGGTGTTGTCGGCCAGCCTGGTCAAGATCATTTCGTCCTTTGCCAGTTTGACCGCCAAAGTGCCGTTGATTGACGCGGCGATTGCGATGATTCCGGGTTTGGCTGCGCAATCGCGCGTTGGCAACAATTTCGAATTGCGCCGATTGCGAACCAGTCACGACCGATTGCCGAATTACTTTGCGGTCAAATCGAACTTCCAGCCCGACCCAGTAGGCATTTGGAAATTCTGGAAAGTTTTTGTGGATCAACCGGCGTTGCGCGCGGCCAATGCCAGCGTGGATTTCATCTTCGGACGCGACGAACAAGACCCGCTTGAAATCGAAAACGATCTGGTGGTCAACACGCGCTCGATGACAGAGTTGTTCGGCGCTGACGACGACACCGCCAAATTCAAAGACGTTCTCAATTTCGGCACGAACTCCAAAGTGCATCACGTCAATTATTTTCAGCAGCCCAAAACGATTGAATTCATCAACAAATCGCTCGGCATTTCGTAAGGCAGCTTTAGTCAGCTTGATACAAGGAGGTTACCCCCATTGAATTACCTTAGCAGACGTATCTTGCTACATTTGTATGACGCTTACCGGAAAAGTCCTACCCGGGATCCAATGACCAGTTATGGCCAATTATTTTCCGAATTGAAAATATCGCTCGGACATTCCAGTGACTACACAGAATCGCTGTACGAGCCAGAGTTCAATGACGCGCTGCGCGAACTTAGGCGGTTGGGATACATCAGAGAGCGCGGGATGGGACGGGTTGTTTATTATGAACTGACGGACAGCGGCAAACGGCAGGCTGGGCAATTGTTTGAAGTCGTCAGACGCGACCGGGATCGCCCCAGTCAGTTCTTATCTCAGAGAGGGACTGATTACAGTTCACCGGTAAAGACTGGGGAAGGTTGGCCGGTAATCGTGTTTTTCATTGTGGTCGCTCTTGTTGTTACAGGGATTCTGGTCAAGAAGGGGATCATTCCGATGCCAGAAAATCAATGCGATTTCGATTACTACAAAGGGAAAATTTTTGTGATGCAGGCTTCAGAGTTGAGGCAGAAACCGAGTCGTTTGGCAAAAACCTGTCTCCCGCCCGATAAAACTCCTCACAGTTCTCAGTACAAAGTCATAGATGGTTACAGGAGTGAGGGAGAGTGTTGGTTGAGAGTTGATGCGTCATCACTGCCTGCCAAATGTGCTGGCTGGGTTTCAGTGGGATCGCTTTCAGACAAACCGCGGAAAGGCGGTGAGAATATGAGTCAGTAAATTCTTTCACCCGCTTCCGCCGGTTCGACCATCACAGTTTTGAACGACGCCAGCCGCACCTGGCCGACATTGAAGCCTTTGGGTTTGGTGACGAATTTCTTTTCGCAGAAATTGACTGCGACTTTGGCGTTGGTGCGCGCAGAACTGAATTTCGCGGCAAGCTGCGCGGCTTCCAGGATGGCGCGTTGGGGAACGTCACGACGTTGTGGGTTGCGCAACACGACGTGCGAACCGGGATAATCCGCCGCGTGAAACCACAAGTCGTACGATTTGGCGACGCGCATCGTCAGGTGATCGTTGTCACGGTCGGTGCGACCAACCAGAATTTCATACCCGTCGCTGGAACGATACCTTCGCACACCGCTGATCTTTTCTTCTTTCGGTTTTTTGCCTGACTGAGGTTTCGACGGTTGTTTGGCAGGAATCGCCGAACCGGCGTTTTCAATCAGCGGTTTCAATTCGTCTGTGCGCGTGATTTCAGCCAGGCGCGCCAATTGAGTTTCCAGATCGGCAATTTCTTTTTGCGCTTCGGGCAAGCGTGAGTTGATCGTCGCCAAACCGGTTTTCGATTTGCGCGCCAGCTTGAAGTAATGCTCGGCGGCTTCCTGCGCATTGGCTTTGTCGGCGGCGGGAATGGTGATTGTCGGCAGCGCTTCGTCGTAAAAATCCGAGACGGCAAATCCGGCGTCGTTTTTTTCAACTTGATGAAGATTGGCCAGCAGCAATTCGCCCCAGCGTTGATGTTGTTCGCCTTTGGCAAAACCCGCGCGTTCGCGTTCGAGGTTGGCGGCCAGCGTGCGCTGTTTTTTCAGCTTGGCGGCAAGCTGCGAAGTCAGTTTTTGCTTTTGCGCCAGAAAGCGGCGGCGGGCATCCAGCAGCGAAAAACAAACCTCCGCCGCTTCATTGACCGTCGAAAACGACGTTCGGGGCAGCGTGGCAAGATGGCGAAGTTCGATGGGCGAAAGCGTCAAATGAAATTCGTCGCGGCCAATTTCGCGGCTCAACTCTTCCAACGACGGCGAAGAATACAGAGTTGGAACCGGATTCGCTTCGAACAAATCCGCCAGCAACTGCCGCAGCGCCTGTTCGGCATCGGTCTGCGAAGCGCGATGTGCCAGTTCGCGCGCGTAAAGTTCCGTGAAGCCGATGAAGTGTTTGTGTGCGGCGGTGGCCAGATTGCCGTCCGATTTCGCCATCAAGCTGTACAACTGCGCGGCAGAGCATTGAAACGGATCGAGCTTTTCAGCAGGCGGCGCAGGTTCTTTGTAATTTTCTTCAGCCTCGCCGCTTTCACGCAAACGAGCCAGCACGCGATTGGATTCGACCAGCAGAATGTTTGCTCCGCGACCGGTCAGTGACACGACCAATTGGCGAGTAGAAAGTTTGCCGTCTTCGTTTTCAGCTTCAAAATGAAAACTGACGACGCGGTCGTAACCGAGTTTTTCCATTCCCGTCAGTCGAGCGCCGCTCAGGTATTTTTTGATCAACGCGACAAATGCTGTGTCAGTGCGAGGTTCATCGCTGAGTTGTTTCGGTTGGCGCGTTGTCAGATATAGCGCCAGCCGCGATGGATCGGTGGATGCGACCAACCAGCGCCCATCGCGCAGCCTGAAATCCAAGGCCACGTCGGTCGTGTTCAACTGAACCGTCTTGCCCAGCCGATGATTGGCAAGCAAAGGCTCAAGCTCATTGACGATGGCTTGCAGCAGGAAATTGTCCATGGGATTTCTTGTCGGATCAGCGCCGAGTTCGTTCGATCAGCGTTGTGCCGGAAAGCAGATCGGGCAGGCTGTGATGGCGCGGGTTGGATTGCATTACCAGAAAATTGATCGGTGGCAAAAACATGGCGGCGGTTGCGCCAGCGGCACGCAGCAATTTGCTTCTGAACGCGACCGGATGATTCTTGTCGGCAATGTTGACCAGTCGCAATTTCAGAAACGCCATGCCAGTGGTTCGATTGGCAATGGTCAATGACAAAAACTGATAGCAAAATCCCAGCGCCGCGAGCAATACAAACAAAATGGCCACGGTTTCGATACCGAACGAGGTATTCAACACAGCGTAAGCCCAAAACAGGGGAAGGTACGCGATGGCCACAATTTCCAGATCGCAAGCGCCTGCCAGAGTCCGAACCCACAGCGTTGCCGTCGAAGGTTTGGCGAACGGATTGGTGTCTGGAATTTCGGCCTGCTGATTCGTAGTGGCGGTGTTGGCGTAACCGATGACCGAATTCAACGCCGGAGCCAGCCCGATGACACGGGTTTCCACGTGATTGCGCGGAGGTTGCGCCAGCGAACCTGAATCTGTGCGACGTTCAGCGACGGGCGGCTTGATTTCGCCTGTAGTTCTGATGTTTGGCGCGGTTGGAGCAGGTTCCGACGGCGGTTTGGCCGCGGGATTTGGTGGCGCCGGAAATTCCACGCGAATACGAGTTTCGGCGGTTTGCCGAGCCGGTTCGGTTTTCACAGTCTGACGTTGTGCCAGTGCGGCTGTGTCAGGAGGTTGAGCCGGTTGCGGCGCAGGCTTGCGCGCCAACAATGGATTGGCAATCGCGGGTTGCGGTTTGGGAACCGGTCTGGATTCCGCAGTTCGCTCCGGCGATGGTTCGGTTCTGGCGAAAGGCCTGGATTCGGTTTCGTGTTTCGGCGATTCGGAAACCGCAGGCGCAGGATTCGTCGTGATTGGTTGCGAATGTTGCGACCAGCGAATGCGTTTTAACGCCGATTCGACAATTGGGTTTGGATCGAGTTGTGCTTCGTCGGGTTCGGTTTGAATAGGTTGCAATTCGCCGCTGCGCCGTTCGCGCACCTGCTTGACCTTTTCTTTCAACTGCGCGCGCCACGCCGGCAATTCGACGACTTCAGATTGGTTTTCAGAAGCAGTGGGAGCAGCCGCATTGGAAAGTGGAGCAGGCGCAGGGTTGGATCGGCGATGCTGGTCAATTGGAATCGGCGGGGGCGGAATCGGCGACTGAGCTTTGGGTTCGACAATCGTGCGTTTGATTTCCGGTTTCGCGGTGGCGGGCGACGCCAGCGGAGAAATGGTGCGAGTCGTGGCTTGCGCGGCTGCAGGAACCGGTTGCAATTCGCCGCTGCGTCGAGCGCGCCATTGGCTGACACGACCTTGCGCGTTGTTGTGATTGCATTGCCGGCAAACGATGGAAGCTCCGACAAGCTCATTTCCGCAATTTTCGCACTTCATTTTTTGAAACTCCGAATCTGACTGGTTTCGCGCAGGTGTTGCTGTTGCCTGTTGCCTGTAAATGCTTGAGTGCCTTGCCCAAAAGCGGCGCGATAGTAGCAAATGCCTGTAAAGACGGTCAAGAAAATGACCTGGCCATACGGCGGTCAGCAGGATTGCCAAACTTCGAGTCAGAGCTTACCCTTCGCGCCGATTTATTACAGCAGGCGGGACGCCTGCGCACCCAGAGTTCCAATCGAACATGAATTTGCTGAATTTCGATTTTGATGAGCGAATCGAATACGCCGAAACCTTGCCCGCGCGGTGTTATACCGATGCGGCTTATCTGGTGGCGGAACAGCAACGAATTTTCAATCGCACATGGCAATTGGTCGGGCGATTGGATCAAGTAGTCGAGCCGGGCAGCTACTTCACGGCGAATGTCGGCGACGAACCTATTGTCATCGTTCGCGGCGACGACGGCGAATTGCGCGGCTTTCACAACGTCTGTCGCCATCGCGCCGGGCCGGTTGCGCAAGGGCAGGGAAGTTGCATCAAGAAGTTTCGTTGCGGTTATCACGGCTGGACGTATTCGACTGATGGGCGTTTGATCGGCGTGCCGGATTTTGATGGCGTTGAAAATTTTGATCGCAATGATTTCAGCTTGCTGCCGGTGAAGATTCAAGTTTGGGAGCAGTTCATCTTTGCCAAACTCGATGGCCGAGCGAATGCGTTCAGCTTGCGCGATTTTCTGGAAGACATTCCGGCGACGACGCAGCATTGCCGCGTTTCCGATATGAAATTCGCCGAACGGCGCGATTACATGATTGATTGCAACTGGAAGGTGTACGTGGACAACTACGCCGAAGGGTATCACGTGCCGATTGTTCATCCGAGTTTGATGCGAGAGATTGATTTTCAACGCTACCGAACCGTCACGAGCCGGTTTTCTTCGCTGCAGGATGCGCCGATCAAGGCCGGCGACGATCCCGAACGACGATATTCGGCAACAGCGGAACAATCCGAAGCTTTGTACTTTTGGGTGTTTCCCAACCTGATGCTGAACATTTACCCGGACAATCTTTCGACCAATTTGATTGTGCCGGTGGGGCACGACAAAACGCTGACCATTTTTGAGTGGTACTTTCACGATGTCGAATCGGCGGCGGCGAAAGAGCGAATCAAAACCACCGTGGATTTGAGTGACGAAATTCAGCAGGAAGACATCTGGATTTGCGAACAAGTGCAACGGCGATTGAAATCCATCGCCTACGACCGAGGGCGGTATTCGGTCAAACGAGAAAACGGAGTTCACCAATTCCATTCGTTGTGGATGGAGTTCATGGAAGCGAACTGATTCATTACCAAACTATGATTGAAGACAAACTGAAACTTCTGAAGGAAAAAAACGCTGCGGCGGAAGCAGGCGGCGGAGCGGATCGTGTCGCTCGACAACACGCCGAAGGCAAGATGACTGCGCGTGAACGAATAGAGTTTTTGCTCGATGACGGCACGTTCGAAGAGTTCGACAAACTGGTCACGCATCGTTCACGGGATTTCGGCATGGAGTCGCAACAGATTCCCGGTGATGGATTCGTCACCGGGCATGGGCTGATTGATGGCCGCGAAGTCTTTGTCTTCGCTCAGGATTTCACGGTCTTCGGCGGGTCGTTGTCGGAAACCAACGCGCAAAAGGTTTGCAAGATCATGGATATGGCGATGAAAGTCGGCGCTCCGGTGATTGGCTTGAACGATTCAGGCGGCGCGCGCATTCAGGAAGGTGTGGCTTCGCTTGGCGGATACGCCGACATCTTTTTGCGCAACACGCTGGCTTCGGGCGTCGTGCCGCAGATTTCCGCGATCATGGGGCCGTGCGCTGGCGGAGCCGTGTATTCGCCCGCGATCACCGATTTCATCGTGATGGTCAAAGACACCAGCTATATGTTCATCACCGGGCCGGATGTCATCAAAACCGTTACGCACGAAGATGTGACCAAAGAAGAACTCGGCGGCGCAATGACGCATAACTCGACCAGCGGCGTGGCGCACTTCGCGGCGGAAAACGAAGAAGACTGTTTGCGTCTGATCCGCGAACTGATGTCGTTCATTCCGTCGAACAACATGGATGATCCGCCGCGCATTGCGTGCGACGATCCGGTGAATCGCGCCGACGAATCGCTGAACACCATCGTTCCGCCGGAATCGAACAAGCCTTACGACATTCGCCAGATCATTACCAAAGTCGTAGACAACGAATACTTTTTCGAGGTTCAGGAGCATTTCGCACGCAACATCGTCATTGGCTTTGCGCGATTGAACGGCCAATCCGTCGGCATCGTCGCCAACCAGCCGAACTTTCTGGCCGGAGTTCTGGACATAGACGCTTCGGTCAAAGCCGGTCGTTTCGTGCGGTTCTGCGATTGTTTCAACATTCCGATCATTACCTTTGAAGACGTGCCTGGTTTTTTGCCTGGCGTCAATCAGGAATACGGCGGCATCATACGGCACGGAGCGAAGCTGCTGTACGCCTACGCCGAAGCCACTGTGCCAAAAATCACCGTCGTCACTCGCAAAGCCTACGGCGGAGCGTATTGCGTGATGGGATCGAAACATTGCCGGACGGACATCAACTTTGCGTATCCGACCGCCGAAATCGCCGTCATGGGAGCCGAAGGCGCGGTCGGCATTTTGTATCGCCGCGAACTTTCCAGCGCCGCCGATCCGGCAGCCGCGCGCAAAGAAAAGATCGAAGAGTATCAGGACAAATTCGCTTCGCCGTACGTTGCCGCCGAACGCGGTTTCATTGATGAAGTCATCGAACCCAAACACACTCGGCAAAAACTGATTCGCGCCTTGAAGCTGCTGGAAAACAAACGCGACACCAATCCGCCGCGCAAACATGGCAACATTCCTCTTTGAAATCAAAAGGCAAATCTCAAAAGGCAAAAGTCAAAAGTGTGGTGAAAGCCTGCGCTTTTGACTTTTTGATTTTCTGTTTATGATCCAGCCGATGTTTAACAGATTCCGATTCAAAATTGTTTTTCTGATTGTCTGCTTGCTGGCTTGTTCAGCGGCGAAGGCATTCGCGGTGGATGTGGTCATCGTCATGCCGTTTGAAAATCGCTCGCAATCCACTCAGCACAATTGGGTGCGCGAAAGCTTTTCGATTTTGCTGGCCGACATCCTGGATGCGCCGGGCGTGACGGTGCTCAACTCCGACGAACGTTTGCAGGCTTTCGATCAAGTCCGGCTTAGCCCAACCGATTTGCTGACGCGCGCGGCGATGATTCGCGTGGCCGAAGCCGCCAAAGCCAATCTGATTGTGCTCGGCGAATTCGACATCGGCGGCGACAAACAAAACGTCACCATTGCCATTTCGGCGCGACTGATCGAAACCGAAGCCGGGCGGTTGATCGGCAACAAGGTGTTCAATTTCAGCGGCCCGCTCAGCGATTTGCAGTTGATGCAAGGGCAACTGGCCTGGCACGTTTTATACGAACGCAATCCTTCCTTGAGTTACACCAAAGAACAACTGGTGCGTCGCGCGACCAACGTTCCGCCGCGCGCCTATGAAAGTTATGTCAAAGGCGTGCAGACGCTCGATCTGCGATTACGCGAATCGTTTTTGAAGCGTGCCATCCATGAACACGACACCGCCGGAGCTCCCGGTCATTACGCGCAGGCCATTTACGAACTCGGCGTGTTGCAATATCGCCAGACGGAATTTGAAGAAGCCGTCACGCTGCTCAAACGATTGACCAACGGCGATCCGCATTACGAAGAAGGATTGTTTTATCTGGGGTTGGCAGCGTTCAAAGCCGGAGCGTTCAACGATGCGGCTGCGGCATCGGAAACGCTGGCTGGAATCGTTCCGCTGCCGGAAATTTTGAATAACGCCGGAGCCGCGCTCACGGCCAAAGGCGAAAACGCGCGCGCGCTGCCGTTTCTGCAACGCGCCATTGCGGCCAATCCGAACGATGCGGCGTACCGCTTCAATTACGGCTACGCCGCGTGGCGTAACCAATCTTACGACGAAGCCGCGCAACAGCTTCGCGCCGTTGTCGGATCGAACGCTCGCGACGGCGAAGCGTGGTTTGTGTTATCGAAATGCCTGGCTTCCGCCGAAAAAGCCGACGAAGCCGCCAAAGCCGACAACGAGGCCAAACGCCATTTGAGTTCTTATGCTCGATGGGCGGTCGCGCCGGACAAAGTTCCCGTCCTTTCGCGTATGAAAGAAGACCTGAACGAATTGGCGCTGGCCAGACTGCTACGCCAGCTATCTATGCCAGCGCAAACGAGCGCTAGCCCACAGCAGATTTCTCAGCAACAGGCGCTGGACAACATTCGCCAGTTGCTTGCCGCCAACAAAGACTCCGAAGCAATGGCCGAATTGCAGCGCGTGCTGGCCACTGACACTGCCAACGCCGACGCGTACTTTTTGCGAGGCATTGTTCACACGCGCCGCAACGAAACCGAAAACGCGCTGCGTTCATTCCAGGCGGCAGTTTCGTGGAATCCGCGCATGCCTGAAGCGCACATCATGCTGGGCCGGATTTATCTGGCTCGGCGCGACACAGCCAGAGCTTTGGCACATTGCAAACAAGCGCTGGAACTCGATCCGCAAAACCGCGAAGCCATCGCCCTGAAACAGCAAATCGAAATCGGGCGATGAGCACGAGAGGCAATATGAGTAAAGAAAACAATTCTCACTCAGTCCCCAGAATCGAATACCTGAGAGTGCAAAACTACAGGGCTTTGCGCGATTTGGAACTGCGAGACTTAAGACCGCTGACAGTCTTTCTCGGTCCAAACGGTAGTGGTAAGTCAACTGTCTTTGATGTTTTCGCTTTTCTATCCGAATGTTTTTCTGTCGGCTTGAGAAAAGCCTGGGATAAGCGTGGGCGCTTCAAGGAACTGAGAACGCGCGGTTCAGATGGCCCGATCCTCATCGAATTGAAATACCGTGAGAATCCGCAATCGCCGCTCATCACCTACCACCTGTCTATTGATGAAAATAGTCGCGGCCCCTTTGTGAAAGAAGAATGGTTGAGATGGAAAAGGGGCATCATGTATGGCCAGCCTTTCAAATTTCTTCATTTCATTGAGGGAAAAGGCCAGGTGATTTCTGGTGAAAGCCCAGACGAACAGGACGAGCGAATTGAAGAACAGCTCGACTCGCCGGAGATGATAGCGGTCAATACTCTTGGGCAGTTTGCGAAACACCCAAGGGTGAGCGCGCTGCGGAGATTTATTACTGGCTGGTATCTTTCTTATTTGACTGCCGACAACACTCGCGGAATTCCCGAAGCCGGACCGCAAGAAAGATTGTCGGCAACCGGCGATAACCTGCCAAACGTCATTCAATATCTGAAAGAACAACACCCTGAACAGTTGGATCAGGTTTTGAGCATTCTGCGAAGCCGCGTTCCCAAGCTGGATTCAGTTGAAGCTCAATTGATGATTGACGGACGACTGGTGTTGAGAATTAAAGACGCCCCTTTTGCCGAACCGATCCTGGCCAAGTTTGCTTCCGACGGAACGCTAAAGATGTTGTCTTATCTGACTGTGCTGCACGACCCTGTTCCGCCCCAATTGATAGGAATTGAAGAGCCGGAAAATCATCTTCATCCTCGTTTGTTGCCGGAACTTGCCGAAGAATGCAGAAACGTTTCCGGCGATACTCAGCTAATGGTGACTACGCACTCGCCTTTTTTTGTCAGTGGTTTGAAGCCAAATGAATTATGGATTTTGTACAGGGATGAGCATGGGTTTACTCAGTCCAAGCGAGCCAGCGACATTCAAGGCGTCCCTGAAATGATGGAGGAAGGCGCGAAATTAGGGCAACTGTGGATGGAAGGCTTTTTTGGGGTCGGTGACCCGTTGGTGAATTCCGGCGGGCCAAGGAACGGTCATTCAAAGTCGAGCCGAAACGGAAAGAAATAAGCCATGCGAGTAGAGTTTCTGGTTGAAGAGCCTTCGATAGAAGCGGCATTGGAAAACCTGTTGCCCAAAATGCTTGATCCTCAGATCGAAACCGCGATTCACAACTTTCACGACAAACTCAATCTGTTGGCCAAATTGCCAGCCAGATTGAAAGGGTACAGCAAATGGCTGCCAGCGGATTGGCGAATCGTGGTGTTGGTAGATGAGGACAGGCAGGATTGCGAAAAGCTGAAATCGCAACTTGAAAAAGCAGCGAGTGATGCCAGGCTAATCACGAAAAGCGTGGCGCGGGACGACAGTCGGTTCCAGGTGCTGAACCGCATCGTAATCGAAGAGCTTGAGGCCTGGTTTTTTGGCGATGTTGAAGCGCTTGTCAAAGCCTATCCCAGAGTACCTGCAACATTGGCAGAGAAGAGAGGATACGGAAATCCAGATGCTATTACAGGAGGAACGTGGGAAGTTCTTGAGCGGGTTTTGCAGCGCGTAGGATACTATCCGGGTGGGCTACCCAAGATCGAAGTCGCCCGAAACATTTCGCAACACATGGAGCCAAGCCGGAATCGTTCCCAAAGTTTCAAACACTTCTTGACTGGACTTCAGGCTTTAGTCGAAAAGTAAATTTTGCAAAGTAGGGCAACTCGTAAACTGCGCTGAAACCCGCTCTGGGAAAGGCTTTCAGTTGTTGGTTAAAAAACCATCGCATATTTTCTGACGAAACCTTTATGACCCCTTACGAAGCTTCTCGCCGCACCTTCCTGCTGTCTTCTCTTGGATTCACCGCCACACAACTTGTTCGCGGACAAAACGCGCCATCGCTCACCGCCGGGCAGGTGATTGACCGCATCAAAGCCAATGTCGGCATTGCGTGGCGCGCGCAAACTGTGGACAACATCATTGCGGGCACGGCAGACATTCCGGTCAAAGGCATTGCCACGACGATGATGGCGACGCTGGATGTCGTCAAACGCGCCGCCGCCGCAGGCAAGAACATGGTCATCACGCATGAATCCACATTCTTCTCGCATCAGGATCGCACTGACAATCTGCAACAAGATGCGACCTATCAGCACAAGCTCGAATTCCTGAACAAAAACCAGATGGTCGTCTTTCATTTCCACGATCACTGGCACGGACTCAAGCCCATGGACGGCATTGCCACGGGAATGATTCGGGAATTGGATTGGGAGAAATTCAACGATCCGCAGAACTTTCGCCAGTTCACCTTTCCCGGCATCCCGCTCGCCAAACTGGCCAAGGAACTGGAAACCAAATTGAAGATTCGCACGATGCGCGTCGTGGGCGATCCGAAACTACCGATCAAACGCGCGATGGCCAGTTGGGGCAATTGCAGCCTGTTTCCGGGCGTTCCGTTTCTGTCTCGCCCCGAAGTAGACGTGCTGATCATTGGCGAAACCCACGAATGGGAACTGGTTGAATATGCGCAGGACATGATTTCTTCCGGCCAGAAAAAAGCCTTGATCGTGCTCGGCCACGTCGTGTCGGAACAGGCCGGGATGAAGTATTGCGCCGACTGGCTGAAAGGCTTCGTCACGGAAGTCCCAATTGAGTTCATCGCGGCGGCAGAACCATTCTGGCGGCCTGACAAACCCGTTTCGAATTAACCTCTTCTTGCGGTCTGAGCAAATGCTTGCTCAACATAAAGAGCTATAGCTGACAAACAAGTTCCATGAGAGTCATTCATGTCGCTGCGCGACGCCCAGAAACAATGAAAAGGGTAGAACAGGTTACTAACCTGTTCTACCCTTTCCCAGAGGAGCGGAATTTTTGACTTTAGACAAGCTTATGGTAACCGTTGCAGCAAACATCGGCCTTCGGTGAAGGTCAATCTGCTTCCGAGCTAAAATGCAGCTATTCGGTTACGAAACAATTTGGTTTGAACCGTTCTCAGCGCCCGCCATCAATTCCTAAAACTTCTCCGGTGATAAAACCGGCATCGTCTGACGCCAGAAACGCGACAAGCTCGGCGACTTCTTCCGGGCCGCCTGCGCGTTGCATGGGAGTTGTCGCGATGGCTTGTTGCAACCATTCGGGACGCGAAAATTGATCGTGAATCGGCGTCATGATGATGCCCGGTGAAACCGCGTTGACCGTGATGTTGTACTGGCCGAGTTCTTTCGACAGGCCTTTGGTGAAGGTGTTGACGGCGGCTTTGGCGGCGGCATACGGCAACGTCTGCGCCATCCCGCCAAACTCCACCGCGCCTGAAGAAATATTGATGATGCGGCCACGGCGTTTTTCTTTCAGGTAGGGAATGACGGCTTGCGTGCAGAGAAAGACGCCTTTCAGATTGACACCCATCACCGCGTCCCACACTTCGTCGGTGCAATCTTCTATGGAAACCAGTTTGACCAGACTTCCGGCGTTGTTGACCAGAATGTCTACGCCGCCGAAGTTGTCCACGGCTTCGCCGATCATTCTCAGCACGTCTACGCGCTGTGACACGTCAGCCCGGACGGCGATGGCGTTGCGGCGCATGGCGTGAATCAAGCCTACGGTTTCCAACGCGCCGTGTTCGTTGCGATGGTAATTGACGACGACGGCGGCTCCGTTGCGAGCCAATGCCAGCGCAGTTGCTGCGCCGATGCCGGAACTTGCTCCGGTGACGAGCGCGACTTTTCCTCTGAGATCAAATTGTGCAGCCATAATTTTTCTGAGTAGACGGTAGACAGTAGTCAGTAGACAGTAGCTGACAATTTATCGTTGTAGTTGCCTTTGATGAGTTGAAATTTGATCTCGGCTGTTGGTATTTGGTCATTCACCAGAGCCTTCCAAATGTAACTACTGTCTACTGTCTACTCCTCGTAATACTTTTTTCCTTTCAACTTCTCGGGCAAGCAGATCATATCGGTTTTCGCGCCCTCGAAATCGTGAGCGTATTTGTAATCTTTGCCGTAACCCAAGCCTTTCATCAAACCGGTCGGAGCGTTTCGCAAATGCAGCGGAACGGGTTCAGCTTGCGTAGCGCGGGCGTCTGCGGCGGCGGTTTCGTAAGCCATGGCGATCTTGTTCGATTTCGGAGCGCGCGCCAGATAAATCGCCGCTTCGGCCAGAGCGTATTTCGCTTCGGGCAAACCGATCAAGTGCGTGGCTTGTTGTGCGGCGACTGCGACGACCAGAGCTTGCGGATCAGCCAGGCCGATGTCCTCGGAAGCGTGATGGACGATGCGGCGGGCGATGTACATCGGGTCTTCGCCGCCTTCGATCATTCGTGCCAGCCAGTAAACCGTCGCGTCCGCGTCGGAATTGCGGATGGATTTGATGAAGGCCGAAATCAGGTTGTAATGCTGTTCGCCGGTTTTGTCATACAGCGCCGAAGCGCGTTGGAGCGATTCCTGCAAGTCTTCTTCGGTGATTGATCGCCGGTTTTCGGCATCGGGTTTTGCTGACAGCGCGGCGAGTTCCAATGTGTTTAATGCCGTGCGGGCGTCTCCGCCGGTGAAGCTGGCCAGCTTTCGCAATTGCTCTTCGCTGATTTCAGCGTTCAGCTTGCCCAGTCCGCGTTCGGCGTCGGTCAAGGCTTGTTGCAGGATTCGCAAAATTTCGTCTTCGGTCAGTTGATTCAACACAAAGACTTTCAGCCGCGACAACAACGCGGAATTGATTTCAAACGAAGGATTTTCGGTCGTCGCTCCGATCAAGATGATCGTGCCGTTTTCGACGTAAGGTAGAAAAGCGTCTTGCTGCGCGCGGTTGAAGCGATGAATTTCATCCACGAACAATACCGTCCGGCGTCCGAGTTTGATTTTCAACTCGGCGGCTTCGCTCATGACCTGTTTGATTTCCTTGATGCCGGAAGTGACCGCGCTGAAGGGGACAAAATCCGAAGCCGTTCGTTGCGCGATGATTTGCGCCAGAGTCGTTTTTCCCGTTCCCGGCGGTCCCCAAAACACCAGCGAAGTCAGGCGGTCTTCTTCGATCAATCGCCGCAGCAATTTCCCCGAAGCCAGCAAATGTTCCTGCCCTACGAATTCCTCCAACGTGCGCGGACGCATGCGTTCGGCCAGCGGAGCCGTGGCGTCTGGCGCGGTTTTGGTGCGCAGTTTGGGCGGCGCATCCAGTTCGGGAAAAAGACTCGATTCGTTTTTGCTGCTCGGCATAACAAAAGCATAGCACGAAGTTGCGCAGGGGGGCGTGCGTTCCTAAAAGGTTGACGTAAGCTTGGCGGACTCCCTAGCATGCAGGTCGTTTACTCAACGCTCCCGGCTTTTAGGTGCTCCTCAAGATGACAGGCCGGAAGTATATTCCGAGGGAAAAGCGGGTCATGACAGCGGGCGAAAGTTTGTTGAAGATACATTTTGCCGAAGCCTTTCGGCAGGTCACTCGACGCACGGAAATGCCGGAGATTCACATCGCGTTTTATCCGTTTGCCGGGCTGAACCACACCATACGCTATCGTCGCCAGAGCATTTACGTGCGCCTGTCGGACATCATGCGCGATGCTCCTTCGCACGTGCATCGAGCGCTGGCCTTCATTCTGGTCGGCAAATTGTTCAACAAACGCATTGGCCCTGAATACCAAGCACTTTATCGGCAATACACTTATTTGCCGGACGTGCAGCGAGCTTCCGATCTGGCCAAACAGCAGCGTGGTCGGAAACACGTCAGCAGTTCCACCGGGCGTCAGTTCAATCTGGAGCAGATTTTTGCGCGCTTGAACCGGCGATATTTCAACGGCGAATTGCCGCCTGTGACGCTGAGTTGGAGCGCTCGCAAATCCAAACGAATTCTGGGCCATCACGATTATGTTCACGACATGATCGTCATCAGCCGTTCGCTCGACAGCCCCGACGTTCCCGAATTACTGGTCGAATTTGTGATGTATCACGAAATGCTGCACATGAAACACAATCCAAAAGTCGTCAAAGGTCGCCGCATATATCATTCGGCTGCTTTTCGAGCTGACGAACGGCGCTTTGAACAATTCGACGCGGCTCAAGCGGCGCTGGAAAAACTCACCAGCCGGAAGTAAAAGAGATTCGGAGGACAAGATGGCTACAACGACTGTCGAACAGATTCTGGAAGAAATCACCGCCTTGCCCGCAAGTGAGCAAGCGCGATTGCGGCAATTGATCAACAAACAACCGAGGCAGAAAGAGCCGCTCAGCAGGTTTGTTGCCCCGATTCCTGAGCCGGATCCGCAACCTTCAATGCAATGGTTGCGGGAACATTCGGAAGAATATGCCGAGCAATGGGTCGCATTGGATGGTGATCGGCTGATCGCTCATGGAACTAATGCTCAAGAGGTTTTTGATGCAGCCAATGCCGATGGTGCTTATTTACCTTTGGTCACATTTATCGAACGCAAACCAGAACATTTTTTCGTTCGTGTATAGCTTATGCCTATTCAGCTTAGTTTTTCGCACTCTCGATCTTATTCTGACTTGGATTCGGGAATTGAAATTCCTGCCATTTTGATCCACAGCGGAACAGTTGTGCGAACTGCGGCCAAAATTGATACAGGCGCAGAAGTATGTTTATTCAGCAATGACATAGGACAGCAACTTGGGCTGAAGGTTGAGGATGGAATCCCAATAAAGCTGGATTCTCTTGGAGGGGCAGTTGAAGCCTTTGGTCATGAAGTTTTGCTACAAACATGCGGGTTGGCTTTCCCGAGCTTTGTCTATTTTGCCAAATATCCTGGCCAACGCCGTAATCTGCTTGGCCGCCAAGGCTGGTTGCGGCAACTGCGAATCGCCATTGTGGATTACGACAACACGCTTTATCTGAGCCGGTACGACGAATAACCGATGCACATTGGAATTGACGCTCACGCGATTGGCGCGCAACAGGGCGGAAACGAAACTTATATTCGCGGAGTGATTCGGGCGTTGGCCGAACTGGACGACCGCAACCGGTACACGATTTATCTGGCGGAATCTCAAGCGGCGGAACAATGGCGCGAAGGATTTGCGCGGCAGCATACGAATTTTGAAATTCGCTTGTTGCCGAAACCGACTCCGCTGGTGCGCGTGCCGTTGTTTCTGGCGTATGAACTTTGGAAACGACCTGTGGACGTGCTGCACGTGCAATACACTGCGCCGCCCTTTTGCCGAATTCCTGTAGTGGCGACGATTCACGATCTGGCGTTCGAGCATTTGCCGGAAACGTTCACGCGCCGAGGTTCGTTTCAGTTGAAGCTGACCGTTCGTCGCACGGCGCAGCGGGCTGCGCGCATTGCCACTGTGTCGGAATATTCGCGCCAGGATTTGATTCGCACTTACCATCTGCCACCGGAAAAAGTCGTCGTCACATACAACGGCGTCGAATCGCAGTTCACGCCCGAAGCTTTGCCAAACGAAACCAGTGAAATTCATCAGCAGTTCGGCATTCAGCGGGATTACCTGCTGGCGGTTGGAAGTTTGCAACCGCGCAAAAATCTGGTTCGATTGATTCGCGCGTATGCAAAGCTGAGAAGTGAAAACAAAAACTTCACGCCGCAACTGGTCATCGTCGGTCGAAAATTATGGCTGGCGGATGACGTTTTTTCCGAAGTCCGACGGCAGCTTTGGAAAGATGACGTGATTTTGACGGGCTACGTCAGCGACGACGATTTGCCGAAGCTTTATCGTCAGGCGACGGCGTTTGTTTATCCGTCGCTCTTTGAAGGATTCGGATTGCCTCCGGTCGAAGCGATGGCTAGCGGCGTTCCAGTCATCACCAGCAATGTGTCCAGCTTGCCAGAAATCACAGGCGACGCCGCGTTGTTGGTGGATCCGCTCGATCAGGCCTCGATTGAAGCGGCGTTGCTGAAAATAACTGGCGATGAAACACTGCGCGCCCGGTTGCGAGAGCAGGGAATCGCGCAGGCAAAACGATTCACCTGGCGCGAGGCGGCGGAAAAAACGCTTCAACTTTATCGAGAAGCCTTCGAGGCGAGGCGCTGACGTTTTGATTACCAATCCCCAACTCTCAACTTCTACCATTCAACCTTGCGATTTGTGCGGCGCAACCGACGCCGATTTCATTCTTTCCACCAACAGATTGGACGGAGCGCTGCTGCAATGTCGAAATTGCAGTTTGTATTTTGTAAGTGTCGAGAGAGAGGGCTTGGTTAGTGAACAGGTTTCCGCCGAAATGGTGCGGCTGGCTGAACGCGCCAGAGAACTCGATTTGGTCGAACCGCACGTTGAGCAAAGCGAACAACCCTGGCGCGAATTGATGGCACGGGAACGATTGTATGATTTGAAGCGGTTTGCCAGTCACGGGCGATTGCTGGAAATCGGTTGTTCGACGGGTGAAATGTTGTTGGCGGCGAAAGAATCGTTTGAGGTGTCTGGCGTCGAAGCGGATGCGCTCAGCAGCCGAATTGCCAGCGAACGCGGCATGCAATGTTTCAACGGTGCGTTGGCGGATGCAAATTTCGCCGCCGAAAGTTTTGATGTCGCCGCGCTATATCACGTGCTTGAACATTTCCCCAGCCCGCGGGCCGAAATGAACGAATTGCGCCGAATCCTGAAACCCGGAGGTTTGCTGGTGATGGAAACGCCGAACATCGCCAACATCTGGTTCCGATTGTTGGGGGCACGTTGGCGGCAATTCATTCCCGATCACCTGTTCTTTTTCTCGCCTCAAACGATTCGACGATTGTGCGAAGAAACAGGTTTTGAAATCGTAGAGCTGCGCAACGTCGGCAAAGCGATGAGCGCACGATTGTTAATCAGCCGAATCGGTCGTTATCATCAACCGACTGCGCGCGCCCTTTCTTTTTTCAGCCGCAAGCTCGAATTGGACAACCGCACGATCCGCCTGAATTTCGGCGATGTCATGCGGCTTTACGCTCGCCGAAAAAACTTAGGGCAATAATCAAAATCTGCCTGGCTACGGCGCCAACGAGGATTGAGATCGTTGGGCAATGCTGGGCGGTTTCAAATCGCCCAGTCTTATCATTCCTACCTGGCTGGCGTCCCACCTCAAACTCAACAACTGCGGTTTGGTTTTGTCATCCGCGGATGTGGCAAAGAGCAGTTCCGCCTGATGCGACGGCATTTGAGAAGGAAACATTCTGCGCAACTGTGTGTGCGCCACGTAATGTTGGCGTTGAGGGACTCCCAGATCGCGGCGAATCTGGTTGATGTAATCTTCGCATTCGCCGGGTTCCTGGCCATTGACCAGTTCATCGCGCAAACCCAAAGCGGCGTGTCCAAGTTCGTGCAAGACAACGAAGCCAATGTCGAAGGCCGCGACCACTTTTTTATCTCCGCGCAGATGTGCGAAATCGCTGAAATCAATTTGAATCGGAGCGACTTCTATGCGCTCGCCGGTTTTGCGGCTTAAATAGGAAACCGACATCGCCAACCGTGCAAAAGCGATTTGCGATGTCCGGTTGTGGTTTTCCAGATCAATGGCTTTGGCGCGATCCACCGCAGCGATCAGCAATTTTCTGGCGGCGGTTGATCCGCCGGAAATGCTTGCCCGGTCGCCAAGTTGCAAAAAACCGTCTTTGTCGAAATGCATGTCCTGAAAACCGGATTTTTGCCGCAGGCTTTCCAGTAGCATGGAAAGCTGTTTTGATTTCAGGGGAAAGTCGGGGCTGTTTCGGACTCCCGTCAGGTAACGAGAAGCCTGTGTTTCGCTGGCCGAAAGCCGCATGCAAAGCGTGCATAGGAGCAATACGGCAATCAGGGAAAAGCGTGCTTGGAGCTTTGTACTGGCCTGTCTGGTCATTTTTTTCCTCCCATATCGGTACTCAAAACTTCTCCATCGCATCACGGATTGAGCGATGCGTTTTGTGTTGTTCGTCGGTTGGGTCAGGCAATCAGCCGCGCGTCGAGCGGTTGATTCATTCGTGGCGGTCACTCGTTACTACTTTGGGATTGGAGCGCAGGTTCGAGCTGAAGCGCCTGAAACGCTGTGTTTGGCAGGTTACAGAGGCAAAAAACTGAAGGCGAAAATGATCGGTTTGAAGTGGAATCAGATTTTTGTCGTCGTCGTTTGCAGGCTTACAGAAAACGCGGGTCGGGGCGTCCGGCTGTTGATTGACGCCGGGAAGTTTCAATTGCCGAATCTTGCTTTAACCAATTTCGGATGTCAGTATGCGCGCAGTTCAGACCATCCGCCGATGCGATGCGAAAAGCTGGATACGAACGAAAGACCCTTCAACAATGAGAGCACTGCCTTACGAATATCTGATTGACCGGGATGATGCGCGCGCTGCATTGGCGGCGTTTGCCAACCAACCGATCATCGGGTTGGACACCGAAACCTTCATGGATTTTTCGACGCGGAAAAATCGGCTGAGCCTGTTGCAACTGGCTTCGCCGACCGGCGAAGTGATAGTGGTTGACGCGCTCGCCGCCGGATTGGAAGAAGCGCGCGACTTGATTGAAGACCCAAAAGCGATGATGGCGGCTCACAACGCACGCTTTGACGACGGGGTTCTGCGACAGGCCGGATTTGCCGTTGCCGGATTGGTGGACACGTTAAAGCTCGCACGGCGGACCTTGCGCCTGAAATCCTTCAGCCTTGCCTCCGTGTCTGACCATTTGTTCGGAATGAGGCTGGATAAAACCCATCAACTGAGCAACTGGCGAAAACGCCCATTGAGCCGCGAGCAGTTGGATTATGCGGCGCTGGATGCGCAGATCGCGTTGCAGGTATTCCAGGAGTTGACTGAGCGTCTGGAATCCAACGGCAGGCTTGAACAGGAACTGCATCGCGCGCGAATCGTTCCCGCCGCCGAAGCTGCTGAACGAAACCGCTGGATTCAACCGGTCAGGGAAAAAAGCCCGCCCATTGAATTGCGCCCTCTGACCGCCGAAGAGCGCCGCGTCGTTGAAAAACTGCGCGATTGGCGACGGCGACTGGCTTCGAGCGAAAACGTACCTGCTTACATGATCTGTCAGGACAAAACGCTGGAACATCTGGCCATTGCGCGCCCCAGCCGCATCGAAGCCTTGAGCGGAATTTACGGGCTTGGCGAATCGAAGATCACACGATACGGCAACGAGATATTGACCCAGTTGAACTCTCTTTGAGCGCTCATTCCAGCCGATTTTCATAAAAGAAGTTTTTTCCGCCCGGCGCTCCGAATTATTGACAGCTTGTCAGGCTAAGGCTTAATGTTCGCGCACATTTGAACCGGTGTGCGATTCGGTTTTTTGCATTTCATCAAAAACAGACAGATAGAAAATTGCGTTCCTGCGAACTTCTGACGGCATACATATAAGGTTGTCGTTGATATTGATTGCTTTTCGTAATTGTGCCCCGATTTATTACCAGATCGTGTGGGAAGCTTGGAGGTGCCCCTCGGGCTTTCCACTCGATGAGGAGACAGGAAGAGCTTGAATATCGTGCGGTGAGGACCCGATTCGATAAACAAGGCTCTTCCGCTCCTCGCTTGCCAGTTTGGATGCCGCTCCGACGAACTCGCTGCGTTTGACGGGAACCTTTACCTGGAATCCCTACATCCGTGATGGTGCGTTGCCGGCTGGCAATGTCCAGATCGGCGGTATCCTGCCCGCATATGATTTTGGTGGCTCAATTGGAAACCTTGCTGGAAGCCAATTTACAAATCGTCAAGGAGGACGGCAGAACGCCAACAACGTGACGACGCAAGCCGTTTGGTCCCCGACCAGCAACTTTGTCGCTTCGTTCCGTTTTTCGCGCGGTTTCTTGAATGAGAAGTTGGGGGCGTATTTTGTTCCCCGTGCCACGCGCTTCCGCTGCGTCGGAATCGCTTCGGAAATTCCGGCTGCTGCTGGTTGCGGCGCTGGTTTCGACAGCCTGCCCACGGGCAACACGCAAATCAACTTCGATGCTTCGGTTCGTCTGAACTTCGAAGGCGACGTCAGCTACATCGTCAACAAATTCGCTGGCCGCCACGAATTCAAAGGCGGCTATCAGAACGCCAAAGTCACCAACGAGGTGGATCGTGGTTATGCCAATCTGGGTCGTGTGGATTTGTACCACGGCTACACGATCAACGACCTGACCGGCAGAAACGATCCCGTTTCGGCCAACGCCATCGGCGCGGGCTTGTTGCTGCGTTTCGGAACGGTTGGCCAGGCCAGCAACCGTGCCCAATCCATTTACTTCCAGGATCGGTGGCAACCGATTCGCCGCCTTTCGATCAACGCGGGTGTCCGCTTTGAAAAAGAAGACCTGCCGTCCTTCAACGGCTATGCGCCGCCGATCAACTTCGGCTGGGGCGATAAAGTAGTTCCGCGCGTCGGTTTCGCGTATGACCTGACCGGCAATGGCAAGACGAAACTCTTCGCCAGCTATGGCCAGTTCACCGACCGTCTGAAGTTTGAATTGCCGCGTGGTTCGTTCGGCGGAGATTTCTATCGCGTGGATTATTTTGAAATCTTCCCGCAAAGCGCTTCGTTCAACGGTCGTTATGACTCCTTCACCTTGTCCAGAATTCTGGGCAACAACGTTGACGTTCTGGGCGGCAAATGCCCGATCAACAATCCCAGCGGGTTGACCCGTTGCCAATACGATTATCGTATTGCTTCCAACGACCCGAACGCGACGATCTTCACCGGTAAAGTTGATCCGGACGTCAAACCGTTCCGCCAGGAAGAATTCACGGTGGGTTTTGAACGCCAGCTTTCGGAAAGCTACTTGCTGAGCATTCGTTACACCTACAAGAACCTGCTGGATGCGATTGAAGACGCCGGTTTCCCGACTGCTGATGGCAGCGAAGCCTATATCATCGGCAACCCGGGCAAAGGGCTGCATGCCGCGACGGCTCAGCAATTCGGATATGCCAAGACCACCACACCGCAACGCCGGTATGATGCTCTTGAAATCCGTCTTGATCGTCGTTTCTCGAAGAACTACTTCTTCAACCTGAACTACACCTATAGCCGGTTGTATGGAAACTACTCCGGTCTGGCCAGTTCCGACGAAAACGGTCGTACCTCACCGGGTGTGAACCGCTTCTTCGATTTGCCGCACCTGGGCTTCACCGCTGCCGGTGAGCCGGACAACGGCCGTCTGTCCACGGATCGTCCGCACGTGTTCAACGTTTACGGCGCATATAACTTTGACTGGTTTGGCAAAGTGAAGGGCGGCGGAACCCAATTCTCGCTGTTCAGCACCGTCCAGTCAGGAGTTCCTGTGACCAGTTTCTACACACTGTATGCGGCGGCAGTCGCTTATGGTCGTGGCGATCTGGGACGCACGCCGGTGTTCACTAACTCCGACTTCGCGATCCAGCACACCTACAAATTTGGTGGCAACGAACGTTATGGTCTGGTGTTCGACTTCAACGTGTTGAATCTCTTCAACGAAGCCAACACGCTCTACCTGGCTGACACCCCGCACGGAATCAGTCCCAGCCTGGGTACGTTGGGTCTGCCTGCGTCAGTGACGAACGAGCCGCAAGCTCTGAATTACATCCTGACCAACGGCATCACCTCCCAACTGAATGCCTACCTGAACAGCACGACAGCGCCGCAGCGCCGCAATACGGCCTACGGTCTGCCGAACAGCTTCCAGGGGGGTCGTCAGGTGCGTTTGGGCGTTCGCTTCACTTTCTAAAGGCTGAAGCAATCGCAAAAACCTTAAAAGCCCGTTTGGTTCGCCAAACGGGCTTTTTTCTTGTTTGATATTCGGCTGACGACAAGCGAATGAAGGAATCGCGTAGTGATCTCATCAGCAGTTTGGCAAAAGTTCTACAGGATATGCGCTCTGGTTTATTTTCCATTTGCCATTTTCCAGTTTTCATTTGTCATTGCTGCCGGAGCGACGCAGTCAATGACAAATGACAAATCAAAAATGACAAATGGAAAATGAAAAGCCGACAAATTTTTGCCCAACCACTTATCAGTTGGATTTTGCCTTTTCCCGGAGTTTCTTGATGATGCCGCGAATGTTTTCAGCGTCTCGCGCATCGGGAGCTTTTTTCAGAAAGAGTTCCAATTCGTCAGCGGCTTCCTTGTACTTTTTAGCGTTGCTGTATTGCTGGGCCAGATGCATGTGAACATCCGCCGGGATGTTGCTTCCACCCAATTCGTATGACCGTTTCAGATGCGATTCGGCGTCCACGCCTTTTCCTGATTTGATCAGCGCCATTCCCAGATAAAAATGTACGAACGCGGCATTGGGCGAATCGGGAGCCAATACCAGCGCGCGTCGCAAAACTTCAATCGTTTCGGGCCAGTGTTTCGACTGGTAATGAATCACTCCCATTCCGTACAAACTGGAAGCCCCGGTGTTGTTGACATCCAAGGCCTGTTCCAGAAATTCGCGCGCTTCATCGTATTTTTCCTGTTTGAGGTGTTCCAGACCCAGCCGTTCCAGCGCCAGGTAATAAGTCGGAAACAATCGCCGGGCTTCCTTGAGCTTTTCCAGTCCTTCTTTGGTTTTGCCAATGTCCAATAACTCAATGCCGCGTTCATAAGCCTTTCTGGCATTTTCCGGCACTTCCTGGGCGAACGTAGTGCGAGCGCCCGGAGTTGTCGTTCGTTTTTTGACTTCGTTCTCCGTTCGGAGCACGAAATCCAGTTGCTCGGTGTGAGAACCCGTGCCGCGCATGGTTGCCGGGATTAACTCGATTCGAACGGTCTGCGAACGATACGGTGTCCCGGCGGTCACCGGTCTGACCTGAAATGTGCCGAACGACAATCCCTGAAAACTATAACGCCCCGTGCTATCGGTTCGGGTTCGTTTAAGAACGCTTTCTACGTCATTCAACAGTTCGATCCACATATCCGCAACCGGTTGGCGCGAAGTGTTGGTTACAGTGCCGGTGATGGCGTTTCGTTGCGCGTAAGCGGTCACCGTCAACGCCAGTAGCCCGGCCAGTAAGGCGAAACTCAAAATGATTCGGGAACGCATAACAGCTACTCCTGCGGAAATCAGAAATTTCCTTTCTTATCGGTTGGCGTATTCAGTTTTACATCGGATTCTGAAGCGTCAAATCGTTTGAAGTTGGTGAACTCGAACCAGGCGTCCCAGTTCAAACCGCGAAACAGGTTTTCGTCGCCTGCTGCATTGATGCGGATCAGAGAAGGCGCCCAGATTCCGGCAGCCAGCCGTTGTTGCTGGTAAATGAAATTCAGCGGAACGTCAGCTTCCTCTTCTTCTTTGGCAACGGAAAGGCGCTGGCCTTCGATGCGTGCCAGCGAACGTTCGGCGGCGTCAATCCAGACGGTTCCCGTCAGCCGTTGAATCCATTCCCGATCCTGACCGAGTTTGATTGCCGGACGAGGGCGAAAATTCATGACTATGGTTTCACGGTTTTCCAGCCATACAATTCTCGGCGAAGAAAATTCGCACGCTTTGAAAATTTCCTCCGGGTCAATGGTGATGAAGCTGTGATGACGCGGCTGGCCGCGTTTTTGAATCGCGCCTTCCAGACTGGCCGCCCAGTAACCGACATTCTGGCGTTTTCCTGGTTCCAGGTTATCGTTTTCGGTGGATTCAGGATTGCGATTTTCCTGTTCGCCTTTCAGCAATTCGTCGGTGGCGTGTTTGCGATTGATGTCAATCTGCGTCACGGCCAGCCGCGAACCGTTTTCGGCGAACTGAATCAGCGCGTGTTTGCCTTTGACCGGATAAGCTTCGTAATCCTGAAAATCTTCGCTTTTGATTTTACCTTTGGCGTTCAGCACGCGGCGGACTTTGCGCAACGAATAGGTGTAATCGCCCAGCCGGTTGTAAATCTGCGAACCGGACTTTTCGACTTCCTGCAACAAATCCTGAGGTGACAATTCGATGGGTTTGAAAGCCTTCAATGCAACCAGAGTCAATTCGCCGACTTTGTCCGAAGCCGCCAGCGAACTGGTGATGGTTTTTTCCTCGATGACTGTTTCCTTGGGGCGTTCGCCTGTGACGGTGAATTCCATCGTTTCTTCGGCAGTCGCACCTGCTTGCGTAACCACGGCGTGAAACCGATACGCTCCGGGAACCAGATTGGCCGCGGGGATTCCGGCGGTGAAATTGATTTTTCCGGTTTCGTCCGGCGGAGGCAGTTCTGCCGACGTTTTGGCGATGACTTTGTCGTCCAGCAACAACTCAAGATTCAGCGCAGGTTTTTCAGTAGATTCGGGCTTGGGGAAGATCGCCAGATTGAGCGATAGTTCCTGACGATTGGCCACAGCGATATTGACCGCCAGATCGGGGATGATTCGTTTGTCGCCGGTCAGCAGCGGATTCTCCGGATCGTTGTTGGTGTTGACGTCAATCTGTTCGATTTGTTTGACCAAAAACAAACTGCTGGTTTGCAAATCGGATTTCGGCAAAGACACAGTGAAAGCCTGTCGCTGCGCGCTGATCTTGCCGGAGCTTTGATCGCGTGCGGCTGTTTCCAGCGTGTAACGCCCCGGCGACAGCCAGAAATGCCGAACCATCGTAAAGACCGATTGTTTGACGCTTTCCAGATTGGCGGCAGGAATGCTCAATTCATACGGTTCGCTGAATCGCTGAATGACTTCGCCTTTTTCGTCTTTCACCATGCCCAGCATTGCAAATTTTATGGGATACGATTTCTTGTCCTTTTCTTCCTGCTGAGTGAAGTGGCTGAGCGGAGCGGCAATCAACACGGCAGTGTGAACTTCGTTTTGCCGCGATTCAAAATGTAGCGTTCCGGCCTGAAACTGAAAATCGCGCGGAACGACTGCGTCGTTCAACGCCGCCAGCAAGGGAGCTTCGTAACTCAGTTCCGGTCGTTTGTTGACCGACGGCGGCAGCGCGAAATATCCGTTTCGCGTTTGGGCTTTGATTCCAGACCGTTTCAGTTTGACGCTGATTGTGCGGTATTTGCCGTCGTATTCCTGTTTGGTCGGAACATAAGAAATCGAATAGTAATGTCCCAAATCCACAGCGACACGTCTCAGCGTGCCGTTCAAATCGTTGATGTTGGCCAGCAAAAATCCGCCCGTGTTTTCGGTCAAATCCGCCAACGGCCCGCGTTTGTTGAGTTCCTTGTTGCGGTCAACGTATTCAAAGACGTTGAAGTTGGTGTTGTTCTGTAACCGACCGGGAATGCGGTCGCTGGTGCTGAACGAATCGCCGACGGCGCTGTTGAACGTTGATGTTTCAGGTTTTCGCGTCGCGTTGATGACGGTCGCCGTTTCCAAACGGCTGGACTGGCTTCCGGCGCCGACCGGCAGGTTGCGCAGGTTGATGGCGTAAAACGTCAAATTGGCGCGATTGGCTTCGCTGACCACGCTGCGCAGCGCTTCGTTCATCCCCGTTGGCATATACATCCCATCGGAAAAATAAAGCGCCATCTTGCGTCCGGGCATCAGGCGATGCGCCCGAGCAAAGGGAAGCAACGAAAACACGTGCAAATTGCTTTTGACCTCGTTGGACAGTTTTTCCGACGCAGACAAAGTATCCAGCGTCAGTTTGGCCAATTGAGCTTCGGGGCTCGGTTGCGTGTGCAACGATTCGCTGATGGCGGCCAACGGCGAATTTTCGCTGGCAATCGGTTGCAATTCGGTGGCGATGCGGTTGGAAATTTCCACAAAGGATTTTTCCACCGTGCTGGTGGCGCGTTCAACGGCTTTTTTCAATTTGGCGCGGTCGTTGGTGAATTGTTCAATGACGTAAAGTCTGCGTCCGACGACCATCACTCTGACCAGCACATTGTCCGCCAGCGAATTGTCTATGAAGTTATATGCGGCGTCGCGCACTTGCTGGACGCGCTGCGCCGTCAGGTGATCTATCAGCAACGTCACCAGATTCAATTGAGTCGTGGAATTCGTGGCAAAGTCGTTTTCGACCGGCGAACCTGATTTCGCCGAATTTGCCGGCGCATCGCCAACCAGAGTGAATTTGGAAGGCGTTTGCTTGATGCCGTCTTCATACACTTCAATGTCTTCGGGTTTCAGGTCACGAACCGGTCTGCCTTTTTTGTCGTGAACCACTACATCCAACAACACTTCGTTGGTTTGAATCTTGACGGGTGTTTGGGTGTCGGGTGTCGGTTGTTGTTGACCGGATGAAGAAACCACCAGCGCGCAACAAATCAAAATAAGTGGTAACCAGCGTGCGGCGCGTGTCATAAATCAATCGTCTCCGAACTATGAATCTCAAGGTTGTAAATTGCTTTGCTGAGTTTTGGCTCGCAGTTTCCGAATCAAATTCCTGATGTTTTCGGCATCGCGGGCGTCGGGAACCAGTTTCAGAAACGTCTCCAATTCGTCGGCAGCTTCCTTGTATCGTTGGGTGTCGCTGCAATGCTGAGCCAGGTACAGATGAACATCCGGCGGAATGGAATTGCCGCCGAGTTCCAGCGATTTTCTCAAATGCGGTTCGGCGTCGGCGTGTCGGCTCAGTTTCCACAACGAGAGGCCAAGATAGAAATGCGCGAAGGTCGTGTTGGGCGAACCTGGCGCAATCAGAACCGCGCGTCGCAGCGAATCCGCTGCCGAAGGCAAGTAGCCCAGGTGATATTGCGCTACTCCCAGCACATACAAGCAGGCGGCTCCATTCGGATTGATCTTTGCGGCTTTGGCCAATGCTTCGTGCGCAGGGTCGTATTCCTGTCGTCGGGTGTATTCAATGCCGAGCCGTTCCAGCGCCTGGAAGTAAGCTGGAAAAGCCTCAATCGCCTCTTTCAGCGAAGCGATTCCCTGTTCGATTTGTTTGTTGTCCAACTGCCGCGTCGCGCGTTCGTATAGCTTGCGCGCTTCGGCGGGCACTTCCTGGGCAAAGGTGCTGCCAGTGTTGGATGGAATTGCCGAACCTCTGGTTTCGGCCAATGTCTTGAGGGCAAAGTCTACTTGCTCCTGTGTGCTGCTGCCGTTTCTGATGTTGTACAGATTGACGCGGGCGCGAGTCGCAGCATATTTCCCGTTCGAATGCACCTTGACGATGAAGGTTCCAGAAGTCAGGTTTCTGAACGAATACCGCCCGGTGGAATTGGTATAAGTTTGCGTGATGGTCATTTCCACTTCGTCGGCAAGTTCGACCCTTATGCGGTCAAGCGGTTTTGCTTCGGTGTTGGTGATGATTCCGCTGATGACGTTGCGATTCTGTGTCTGCGCGGCAACGGAAGTCGCCGCAACCAACAGGCAGAGCGCCACGAAACAGGTGTTACGCAAAGTCGAAGTGGCGATCATAAAACTTCCTCCGTCGAACGCTCAGGCAAACAGGATCGGAACCAGAGAGCATTCTCTCCAACTTCAAAATCGGGAATTTGCATCCGGGGCAAGTCGGCAAAACAGCTTTACCGGCTTCGGAATTACCAGTGTATCCAGTCTTTAATTAGTCAATGTGTCAGGCAGTTGGCGGCAGGAATTGCCAGCGGCGCAATTGTAACAACCTCGCCCGAAATCGGCCAAGCAATTCCTTGAATTATCGGCTTTCTGATGGGCAGTTCTTCCAGATCGAAAACGCCTGGAAGAACTGCGTCCGAAGAAATTCAACAGGAAGGAGGAAACACAGGGACGATCAGATTGACTGCCGCCCCGGCGTTATTCAACGTCATCGCGTGCAGGTTGTGCGCGCCATTGAACGCATTGGCGGCAGCGGCGACGTTCGGATTGTTGTTGAATGTCGCTCCCAGCAAACCGAAACTGGAACCATCGGCGCTGAGTTTCGTCCAGCCGCTGCGACCGGCGGTGATGATCGTTTCAAAGCGCGGCGCCGTGCGCGGGAAATTGTTCGACAGCGAACTGCGGAACTGGCAAGTTGAAGCAGAGAAGGTATAGCTGAAGGCATTCTCTCCATCGTCGTAAAGAAGCCCGAACAAATTGCCCAATCCGCCAATGCCTGTTCCCAGATTGCCGCCAATGCGATTCAGGATCAGCAGCATGTCATTGCCTGTGGCTCGATCCGGGATATTACTGACGGCCACAGTGCGCGGCAGGTAGTTGTAACTGTTCGGAACGCCCGGTGCATCGAACACCAGCGTCGCCGTGACGGACGAAGCCGTGCAATTCGTGAAGGTGTCGAATTGCGCGGCGATGGAAACGGCTGCCAGATTGCCAACATGACCGGACGCGAATTTCACAAACACGTCACCTATCAGGAAGTTGTGTTTCACCGGACAGCCGCGATTATCCACGGCCACCACCACCAGATAGCCTGTGATTCCCGGATCGAGATCGGAGGCCAGAAAACTGATGGTCTGGTTGGGCGTCAGGCAGGCGTAAGAATCGGCGACCGAACAACTCGCTCCGTCCACAAAAAACAGATGCACGAAGGCCGGAACGAATTCGCTGGTGTTGGTCAGGGAGATGCGGGAATTTTGCATCAGAAAGCTGGTGATGCTGGATGTGTAGACGTTGTAAACCAGAACCGAACCGGCTTTTTGATCGCTGATGGTTGAATCGGCGGGAACGATTTGACCTGGATCAGCAGCGCGAATCGAAACGGCCAGCAGAACAACGACCAATGCTGAAAACACGTGTGAGTAAATGCGGGAGGTTCGCATACAAGTTCCTCTCTCTTTTGGTAAGCCGATTTGAGGACGAACCGGCGGGGTCAACTTAACGAGGCACCATGATTTAGGGCTTCGCTCGTGCCAGGAAGAGATCGGGGACTTCCGCAAAAAGTGGCGAGCGGGAAAAATGCTTTGAAAAAAGAAGGCGGTTTTCCAGTGAAGACTTCCGCTCATTCTTCTCAATCAATTTCTGCGACCTATGGGGTGTCGTAGAGGAATTTCGTTTTGATTGATTGGCTACCTTTGACGGCGTGAAGTATAGGGAAGTGGCTTCTGGCGGGTCAACAACTAATTTCGGTGGCAGCGCCGCGACGGTAGAAAGCAGTCAATTCCGTAAAAACCACTTGCTAACGTGCGCGACACTGACTCACGATCCTTATTTTTCGACCAACACCGTCACCGAAGAATTGATTTCCCGCGAGCGGTAAATGCGCTGCGTGGCTTTTTGGAAGTCTTCGGCCTTGGCTTTGGGAATGTCTGTGAACTTTTGCGGGTTGCGGTCTACAAGCGGGAACCAACTGCTCTGGACGTGGATCATCACGCGATGGCCTTTGCGGAAGGTGTGGTACACGTCCGGCATGTCGAACTTGATCGAAGCCGGTTTGCCCGGCGTGAAGGCTTCGGGCTTTTCAAAGCTGTTGCGGAATTTGCCGCGAAACGGTTCGCCGCGCACCAGTTGCTGGTATCCGCCCATTCGGACGTAGTTTGACGGAAGAGATTGGCCTACTGGCGGAGCGGGCTGCGGATAATCGCCGGGATACACGTCAATCACTTTGACGACAAAGTCCGAATCCGTTCCGCTGGTGGAAACGTTCAAACTGACTTTGATCGGCCCGGCGATGGTCAGGTCTTCGGTCAGCGGTTCGGTTTCGTACACCAACACATCCGGACGCTGGGCTGCGTGGCGCTGGTCTTCGGTCATGTAATCGCCGGTGAAGCCTCGATTGATGTAACCCAAATGTGGTACAGGGCGATTCGGATCGCTGATGTATTCGTCAAAACCGCCGGCTTCGGTTGGCGCTTCGGTTTTGAGCGATCCGTTCGCTTGAAAATAAAGCGTCATCGGTTTGGCTTCTTTCGGCGGCCACGCGGGCAACCGTCGCCATTCGTTCAAACCGGTCAGGAACATGAACGCTTCCGACAATTCAGTTTTCTTGTCTTTCAGATGGCGCATGAAAAACTCGAATTGAATTTGTTCGCGGAACACCGCACCGGTTTTCACCGCAAAATTCACGTTTCCGAGTTTATCGCCGTCGCCGCGTCCCCAACCGCCGTGCGACCACGGCCCCATCACCAACAGGTTTTCTGTTCTTGGATTTTCTTTTTCAACGGCGCGGTAAATGTGAAAAGGCCCCATCGGGTCTTCGGCGTCAAACCATCCGCCGACGTTCAACACGGCGCAATTGACGTTCTTCATAAACTTCCACAACGAACGTTTCTGCCAGAATTCGTCGTAATTCGGATGGTCAATGATTTCCTGCCAGTAAGTGGCTTCGCCGCCGAACAGCTTTTGATTCCATTCGGACATTGGCAACGGCAATTTCAAATAGAAGTCGTAACCATCGGGCGTTCCCATGTCGAATTGCGTGCGAGGCTTGGGCGGTTCCGGTTTGTCTCCGCGCGGACGAAAGCCGGAATAAAAGCCGAAGTTCGCCGAAAGCATAAAAGCTCCATTGTGGTAAACGTCGTCGTTGATGTAATAGTCCGCCGTCGGAGCCTGTGGCGAGGCGGCTTTCAGCGCCGGGTGCGAATCAATCATGCTGGCCGCGACGTGAAATCCGGGCTGGGAAACACCAACCATTCCAGCTTTGCCGTTGTTGTTTGGAATGTTTTTCAGCAACCATTCGATGGTGTCGTAAGCGTCTGTGCTTTCGTCAATGTCTTTATTGCTGCGTTTGACGGGAACGTGCGGACGAACTTGTTGAAATTCGCCTTCGGACATATAGCGCCCTCGCGCGTCCTGATAGACAAAGATGAAGCCTTCTTTTTCAAAATGCTCCGAAGGGCCAAGCGAAGCGCGGTATTGGTCAATTCCATACGGCGCGACGCTGTAAGGCGTGCGCGTCAACAGAAACGGATAAGGCTTTGAAGTGTCTTTCGGGACATAGATCGAAGTGAACAACCGCACGCCATCGCGCATCGGAACTTGATATTCATACTTGGTGTAACGCTCGCGCACTCGGTCAGCGCCGGATTGGGGTGGCGTTTGCGCCCAAGAAGGTAGAAGCAAGAAGGTCAGGAAAAAGATTGCACTCGTTCGTTTCATCAAATCACTCATGGTTTTCCCTTCAATATCAATCTCTCAATTGTTGAGCCAGCAAGTTCAAAAATGTGCCGACATCCGTCACCACGCCGACGGTTTGCGCGGAACCTCGATCTGATAGTTTGGTGACGACCGCCGGATTGATGTCCACGCAAACCATTCGCACCCACGACGGAGTCATATTGCCTACGCCGATGGAATGCAGCATCGAAGACAAACAAATCACCATCTTCGCGCCTTCAATTTGCTTGGCGTACTCTTCCTGAGCCTGTATCAAATCCATTTCGGTGTCGGGCAGCGGCCCGTCGTCACGAATGGAACCGGCCAGAACGAAAGGCACGTTGTGTTTGACGCATTCGTACATCACGCCTTGTTTTAACACTCCGGCTTCGACCGCGCCGCGAATCGAACCGTAGCGGTTGATGGTGTTGATGGCTCGCATGTGGTTTTTGTGGCCTTCTTCGATGGGGTTGCCGTGTTCCAGGTCTACGCCAAGCGAAGTGCCGAACAATTGATGTTCGATGTCATGAACCGCAATCGCATTTCCGGCCAGCAACGCATCCACAAAGCCTCGGCGGATGATTTCGCAAAATGCCTGCGTGCCTCCGGTGTGAATGACAACCGGGCCAGCGACAAAAACGATGCGCCCGCCATCGGCTTTGATCTGACGCATCATCTCGGCAATTTTGCGGACGGCGGTTTCGGTTCGCCGTTCGGAAGAAATGTCGTTGGCCATGAACGCGAACCCGTGCCGGTCGCGCTCCTTGAACTCCGGTTGGATGCGGATGCCGTGCGCGCCGCAGACGATCATTTCGCCCTGTTTGACATCGCGCAGCTTGCGGCATTCGACTTTCAACCCTGATCCGGTCGCTACTGCTCCCGGTTCTGTACCGCTGATGACGATGACAGCGTCCATGCGCTGTTTGCCGACTTCCAGCCACGAACCATTCAACCGCACAAACGTTCGATGATTCGTCGTCGAATAAAAATCATCCGGCACCACGCGATCCATCGGCGCGGGTTTGAGCGTCACGTCGTGAACCTGTTTTTGATAACAGCCCAGTTCGATCAGCTCTTCGAGCGTCTTGTTCAGGATGTCTTCGCTGGGCGCGATGACGCGCAATTGCAATTGGGAAAATTCGTCATTGGTGCGGCCAAGACGGAAATTCAAAACTTCATACACCGCGCCGCATTCGATGACGCGATCCATGACTCTGGACAAAATTTGCGAATCCACCAGGTGGCCTTCGGCTTCGACGATTTGAGAGTGATTCATAAGGTTAGATTTTGATTGTATTTTGAGAAAAAGTTTTGAACTACGAATGGTCACGAATTCTCACGAATGTAAGTTTGCAGCAATTCGGTGCCACTCAATAATGTTGTGATTCGTGAACATTCGTCTGAATTTGTAGTTTTTGATTGCCCTCAAGGCAGCCGTTCCATTTTGACCTGGGTGATGCGGCGACTGGCGACGGTTTCGACCGTAAAGCGCGCTCCGTTATGTTCGACGGAATCGCCTTGCGACAGCAAGCGCCCGGCGCGCGCCATCAAAAATCCGGCAATGGTCGTGTAGTCGTCGGATTCGGGCAGATTCAAATTGAATTTGCGATTGGCTTCGCGGATGGAAAGCCCTGCGTCCAATGTGAACGAATCTTCGTTGGGCGGTGATGCGGATTCGGCCAACCTTTCGTCGTGTTCGTCTTCGATTTCGCCGACGATTTCTTCCAGCAAATCTTCCAGCGTCAAAATGCCCTCGACGCCTGCGTGTTCGTCAACGATGATGGCCAGATGAATATGATCGCGCTGCATGCGACTGAGCACATTTCCCAACCTCGCCGTGTCCGGAATGAAGACCGGCGGGCGAAGGATGGTTTTCAGGTCGAATTCATCCTGCCGCAGCACGTATCCCATGACGTCTTTGCTGTGAACGATGCCGATGATGTTGTCGAACTGTTCCTGGTACACCGGCAACCGGGAATAACCGGAAAGTTGAAACTGTTGGACGACTTCCGCAAACCCTGCGTCCAGCTCAATCGCAACTACTTTTGTGCGCGGAATCATGATTTCCTGCGCCGTCAATTCCGAAAACTCAAACACATTGTGGATCAATTCCCGCTCTTCGGTTTCCAGGTTGCCGGATTGATGGCTGAGCGTGATCAAGTGGCGCAGTTCTTCTTCGGTGTAAACGGTGTGATGGCCTGGTCGAAAATCCACGCCGAAAAGCTTCAACAGCTTGATGCCGGAATAATTGATCAGCCAGATGAACGGTTTGAAGGTGCGATAAAACAGTTGCAATGAACGCGCAGTCGCCAGCGCAATCGCTTCAGCTTTTTCAATGGCCAGCGCTTTGGGCGCGTATTCGCCCAGCACCAGATGCAGGTACGTAATGACAGCCAACGCGATAGCCACTGCAATCGAATGCGAAATCAAGGTCGCGGTTTCGCCGGGAATCAATTGTTGAACGACGGGTTCGAGCAAATGCGCCAGTGTGGATTCACCGACCGCGCCCAGAGCCAGGCTGGCCAACGTGATGCCGAACTGGCTGGCCGACAGCATGGCGTCCAGATGATCCAGCGCCTGCAGCACGGCGTGAGCGCTGCTTTTGCCGCGAGCCGCCAGTGTTTCGATTCGCGAGCGGCGAACGCTGACCAGCGCGAATTCCACGGCGACGAAAAAGCCATTGGCCAGAACCAGAACCAGAATTGCCAGAATTTTGATCAGAACCAGAGTCATAAAAGGGAGGCGGATTATAGCTGAGCCGTCCGCTTACAGCTAAACCCGAATCAGGCAGGCAATCCTGTGGCGACTCCTGGCGCTTTGAGGCTGTGGATGATGGAAATGTTTCTCTGGGTCAAACAAAGCTGCGCCGACCGCAGCTACGACGTGCCCCTTGCGCCGAGCCTTGCAGCGATACGTCGAAGACCCGCTTTCCGAGAAGCTCTGATCGAAGGCCGCCTGACCGGCGCAGCACTGATCGAAATTTACCCGGACAACAACTCGCTTGGGATTCGCCCGTTGGCCGAAGAAGGCTTGGGCGATTTAGAGAATATGACAGGCGGCGAAGGCAGTAACGACGAATCCTCCAAGGCGGGGAAAATGGCACTGCGCTAAAGCTGCTCAATCTAGTTATGCTTCAGCGTAGTGATCGGCAGGAGCTAGCTTTTATACTGATCTTGTGGCACTTCTTCCAGATACTTAAACGAATACAAACTATGCCTTGAATAGACATTATTGGGGTTCATTGGTTGGCTAAGGCTTTGGCAGGCGATCTGATCGAAAGTGTAACGTTGCGGCCTTTTCAGTGTTGGGCAAGAGTTCTTCTTTGCTAGTGATTTTGAATCCATTACCTTTCCAAGAATAAAATGCTCGCGTAAAAAACACCGGGCAGCAATCTCCTTCTTTATCAATAGGACTGTAACGCTCTACGACTATGCCATCTTTTTGAATATACACATCCCGCAATCCCCCATCGGCACGATCATCTGTCGAGAAAGCCCACAATAAAATAGGCTTCTTATTGCTATAACAAGTATAAACGTACACAGAATTTGGCAGAGCAGATCCTCCTGTTTGAAAGGAAAAAACTATAATAGCATCTTCAATTTTATCGCTATTAACATCACCATAGTTAATGCCAACTAGACGAATACCCATTTCTTCAATAAATCCATCCCTATCTCCACGAGTTTAGTCAAAAAAACGGGGAGGCTAAGCCTCCCCACGAGGCGCGCGT
>ERZ1066126.92-NODE-92-length-70544-cov-22.800848_pt1 | contig 70544 bp, 45 predicted proteins | sample MGYA00382773_ERZ1066126 | MGnify/ENA primary metagenome ERZ1066126 (study PRJEB33369, sample SAMEA5778356) | biofilm metagenome | biome: Industrial cooling water; feature: Water cooling tower basin; material: Biofilm | place: United Arab Emirates | collected... | reverse complement strand
ATTTGCTTATCTTGTTCGACAACCTTCCATACACACAAGTGAAAACCGATCTAATCGTCGAACGCAAAGCTATCGTGTTGGAAAAACGATTTGATCCTTGATAGCCCTGATTCGGGAAGTTCGGGAATGTCGGGTCGGTTCCGTTCAGGAAGTCAACCAGGCCGGTGAATAACTGATAGTTCCAAACATTTTCCAGTTTGTGTTTTTCCGTCAGGTTGAAATCCAAACGGACAGTCGGGAAATAGCGGGTTTGGCCGCCCTGATTTGTGAAGGTGAACCGTTCCAGATTGAGGTCGGTCAAAGCCTGCACCGCGCCGGTTTGCGTCGTCGAACTGCGAATGTCCTGCAACAGTTTGGCAATCGTCGGATCAGGAGTGGAAGTGTGCCCGTTGGCCGCTGCCAGAGTGAACAGGTTCACGCCAGTGGTATTGGCTCCGTAACGGAAAAGACCGTTGCGCGCCGGTTCGCTCAGGATCGTGCGCTGACGGGTGGCTTGTTCCGGGATGCGGAATTCTTCGTAATTGACGAAGAAAAACGCCCTGTCTTTGCCATTGAACAGTTTGGGAATCCAGATCGGGCCGCCGAAACGTCCACCGAATTGATTCAGGATAACCACATCGCGCGGCGCAGTGGTGAATCCGGGTTTCGGATTCTGGTCACGATTGTTGAACCAGTAGTTGGCATTGAGCCAGGGATTGCGGTGATATTCGTAAATGCTGCCCGAATACTGGTTGGTTCCGCCACGAGTGACGAATTTTATTTGCACCGCGCCTTCGCCAGCGCTTTCCGCGCCCGGCGTGGCGGTCGAAACAGTTACTTCGTCAACGGCGTCCAAACGCGGACGAACATAAGTGAAAAATCCGTCGGACGATTTCAGGACGTTGTCCTGCACGTTGACGCCGTCCATCGTGATGTTCAACGAACCTTTGGGCAATCCGTTGATGGTCGAGGTACGCGGGCGTCCGGGGGTGTTCGTGCCGGGCAGCAGCAAGACCAGATCGAGCGCGTCGCGCGAAGTCAGCGGCGTTTCCGTGATCTGACGGCCGGTGATGGTCGTGCTGATGTTGGCGGATTGCGTCTGCAACACTTCCGCGCCACCTTGAACGACGACCGATTCGGTGGCCGCGCCGACTTCCAACGTCACATTGACTGTTGATGGCACACCGACGTCGAGTTTGACATCCTGCACCACGACTTTCTTGAAGCCCTGGGCTTCAACCGTCACGGTGTAAACGCCTGATCCCAACGATGGAACGCTGTATGCGCCGCTGCCGGACGACGTGACTTTGAACTCCGCGCCTGTGCCGGTGTTTTTAACGGTCACGGAAGCGCCGGAAATCACCGCGCCATTCTGATCCAATACGGAACCAGCAATGGTTGAGGTCGTTCCCTGTGCCAGAGCAGCAACGCTGGCTGCCAACACAATGAACGTTACGGTCATGAACCTGAGCAAATTGCTTTTCATTGTATTTCCCCTCTGAAAAGATGTGTTGTTAGAGTTTACCGTTTCTATTTGACCTTCGTTTATCTGCCGCTTGCCTGAAAAACCGATCAACCTCACGCAAGCGCCAATGGCCAACATTCGCTTAAACGTAAATTCTTTCACCTGAAAATTTGATTGTTTACTGTAAAGTTCACTTAGTTCGGACGAACTGTGAGAGTGATGTAATCTGCTTAAGCAAGCACTATGCCCTGTAACTGTCGTAAGTAGTCAGATTGATTTGGCAAGATTTATGGCCTCTTCTTGTTGAATGGCAGGCCTGATACATCCATTTTTCTGAATAAGATTTATTTTTTCGGACATCGAAACAGTGTCGCTTACAAATAACCACTGCTTGCCAAACTAAACTACATCGTTTCTCAGAATAATCATTGATCTCTTTTCGGAGTGAAAAAGTGTGTGCTATGGTGTGGCTCACCTTTTTTGAAATCGCGCCTGAAAAAATTCCGCGAGGCGTTGATCGAAATACGCAAAACATTTATTTATCTGAAAGTGTTCAGCAGTTCAGAACTGTCCGTCACGGTAGGCTTGGTGCCGCTCTATGAAACCTACTTTTGTTCGGGCAATGGCTTATTCAAGGGTTTTTGTTCGTAGCCTGACAGCCCACTCCAGCTCAAAATCGAAACACGGGTATGCTGCCGAAACCTTGCCGAATGTGGCGCCCGATGAAGCTTTTTCGCGCCCAATTTCACCCTGCCGTCGGTTCTGCTACACAATAAAATCAAAGGTTGCTGAACTATCGCGCAACTTAACAAGTCGCAGTCTTTTTTGTTGCCTGCTTATTGGCTTGCTGAGCTTGCAATATGGCTGGAAAAGCAGCGTTTCCTCTTCGCACGCTCAACTCCAACAGCCGCCAAATCTGCGTGTCGCGTTGAACGTCGTCAACCCAGCATTGCCGGTAACTGTTGGTGTCCCATTAAGCGAAGCTACAAATCTGATGGACTCTGGCGCGTTGGCGGTTGTAGATGCCACAGGCAATGTCCTGCCCACGCAATTTCGCGCGCTGGCGCGCTGGGGAGCGCCTGCAATTCAAACAAACAGACCGATCAAATGGCTGCTGGCGGATTTCAAACCGACGACTTCGGGAACGCATTTTCTGATTCGTTCGGCGCAATCCGCCCCGTCCAAAGTAACGCCGGTTTCCACGCTCGATGCTGGTGACGCAATTCGCGTCGAAAATTCCCTTCTGAAAATCGAGTTCCCGCGCCAGGGAGCTGATCTGGTTCAAAGCTTCAAACTGAGCGGGAAAGAACAAATCCGAGCGCCGATGTCGGCGCACGTGAGTTTGCCGCGTCGTGTGCTGGTCACTCAAACCTTTTCGCCGGATACGGTGAAGGTGACAGACACGTCGCTGCTGCGGGTTGGTGACGAGGCGAGATTCGAGCACGTCTCCTTGCTGCAATGGGATGCAACAGCGGGTAGTGCCCGCCTCGTCACCGCCGACAAAAGCTTTGCCGCCGGACATCTTTACCGAATCGGCGAAGGCAACCGCCAAGAGGAAGTTTTTGTCGGTTCGGCTCAGCCTGGCGACCTGAAAACCTCTAAACCGTTGCGGTTCAATCATCCGGCAGGAACGACGATCCGTGATTTGAGCATCGAACAGGAACGCGCCACGATCAAGGAAATCAACGGCCAGACCGTTCGATTTCAAACGCCGTTGAAAGTTACGCATTCGCCCGGCGAAACGCTGTTTGTCGCGGACGCAAAAAATGAACTGGCTGTCGCCGCAATCGAAAAGACGTCCATCGAAGAATCGAACAATTTGCGCGTCGTCGTTCGGCAGGACGGAAGTTTCAAAGTCGGCAACGAACAGGTTCCTCCAAAGCTGGCCTTTTCAATTCGCTATTACATTTACGCCGATCAGCCGTTCGTTCGCGTTCGGCTGCGGTTGATGAACAACGGCGCTTATGGGTTTGGCGCGCAAAGCGGAGGCCCTTCGCCGTTTGCCGAACACGCGCTGTTGCGCGGTTTGTCCGTGATCGTGCCGACGGCGGCAACGTCTAACGACAAGGTTCAGGTGTTGAATTCGGCAGAAGCCCATCGCCGGTTGGCGGAACGACAAAGCGGCGCTTCGTTGGTGGCGGGGCAATTTGAAATTGCAGTGCCTGAATTCGTCGAAAATTATCCGAAGGCTTTGATCGGCAACCGCGAAGGGCTGCGGTTCGACATTCTGCCTGACACGGGCAAAGACCATGTTTTCGATGGCGCGCGCGCCAAAACGACGGACTTTTATCTGGGACGCAACACCATTGCCGCGCGCGCTTTGACCAACACACAAAACGCGACGCTCGACCCGGTCTACGTCGCTTCGACCGGAGCCGTTCGCCCGGCCTTCGTCGAACGCCGCAACTGGCAAACCGTCTTTGAAAAAGACCTGCAACTGGCCGAAGCCGCTGCGCGAATGGAGCGCATGCTGGCCGTCGGTTACGCCGTCGAATCCGCCGAAGCCGCAGGCGGAGTTCCCGCGCAATCGGCGTTTGAATACAGGCGACGCAGCGAACAAGGCGAGCAATTCGGTTGGCGCAATTTCGGCGATCTGGCCTGGGGCGATGGTTATGCGAACGTGCATTACGATTTGCCATTTGTCGTGTTGCGCGAAGCCTTGCGAACCGGCGACGCGCGCGCGTTTCAACTCGGCAGCGAAATGGCCAGATACCGCGCCGATTGGGGACAGTTTCGCTCCGATGATTTCCCGAACGAAAACTGGAATTTGCGCGGAATGGCGTTTTACGAAAAAGGCGATCACGGCAGTTTTCGCGAACCGGTTCCCAGCCACACCTGGATCGAAGGCATGTGGCTGTATTGGGCGTTGACCGGCGACGAAGCCGTGCGCGAATCCGCCATTGAAGGCAGCGAAGCTCTGGCTCGCATCAATTTCACGTATGACAGCGCGCTAAGCTGGAACGAATCGCGCTGGATAGGTTGGCCTACGTTGGGATTGATGGCGGCATATCGTTACACCGGCGAAGCGCGTTACATCAACCAGGCGCGCGACAACGTCAATCTGATTGTTCAAACCGAAGAAAATTTTGGCCGCAAAGGTTTTTACGTTGGCAAAAATCCGGGCCAGCCGAACATACAGCCCTGGATGTGGACGGGTTACACGCAACTCGGCGTGATTGATTACTGGCGCGAAACCGGCGATGCGCGCGTGGCCGATTATCTGGTGCGAATGGCCGACTGGCTCATCAGCAAAGGCGACAATCCGCCGCTGAAACCCGGACTGACGCTCAGCGACGGCAGTTACCTGCCCGCCGGAATGTCGTATTTCTGGTACGCGGACAAAATCGCCGAAGATCGTTCGGTCGGACTGGCCGGATTCTGCTTGCCCGTGCTGACCGTCGCCGCGCGAATTTCAGGCCGCGAAGATTTGCGCCAGCGCGCCAAACAATTATTCCGCGATTACGCGTTTTACCGTGATCTGCCCGATGGTCGAGCCGTTGCGCCGTCAACGCGCGCGGTCATCAATTTTCGCTCGCTGCAATTTCCAGGCTCTTCGCCCAAAGCCTACGGCCAGATGGGATTGATTCTTTCCGACGTCTTGCCCGAATTGGCGAATTCCATAGTCGAGCCGAAACCATTTGTGCCTGCGCCAACGCCACGCCGCGAAGAACCGAACCTGGCCAGATTGACCAATGTGGCCATGAACGCGCTGGCGTCGGCGTCCAGCACGCGCGTCTGGCCGGACACGATTGGTTTACCTGCGGCAGCCAATGACGACAAGTTGGAATCGGCGGGCAAATTGTCCATCTGGCATTCCGAATCGAACACCGGCAAACCGGAATGGTGGCAGGTTGATCTGGGACGCGCCTGCAAAATCGAAGTGATCGAAATCCTCTTTCGCGCGGATCAGGATCAACCGTTGACGCGACGCAATTTCGAAGTGCGCGCGTCGAACGATGCCGCTTTTGCCAAGTTCGCCGTGCTGGCCGCGCAGGGAGAAAAGCCAGCGCCTTTCGGACAAATCTGGCGCGCGACACCGACCGAACCCGGCAATTACCGATTTGTCCGCGTGCAAAAAACCCGTATTGACCGCGACCCGTTTGGCAATGCGTTTTTCAATCTGGGCGAAGTGCGTTTGCTGGCGGAAGCGTCCGGGGCAATCACGCCAACGCCGACTCCGCCGCTCGCCTTTCCGCCGACGACGCTGGCGCAATTGAAAGCCGCGCGTTTGCTGATAGGCCAGAGTTTGAGCTTCGCGCTGGCCACCAAAAATTCCAACGGCCAACCGCTGCAAATCACAGCTTACAACTTGCCTGAAAATGCCAGCTTCGACGCCGCGACAGGCCGGTTTTGGTTTACGCCGATTTCCGCGCAAGCCGGAAACGTTTACCAAATCAGTTTTCGTTCGATTGTCGCCGGGGGCGCAACTTCGCTGGTTCGTCTGGATGTGGCCGTGACGATTGACGGAGCGCCCATCGTCCGATTGATTTCTCCGAATTTCAGCGCGCGACTGGCCACCGACCAGACCACATTGATCGCGTGGGCAGTTCCGCAATCGGCGCAGATCGTCAAACATCAGGTGCGGCTGTCCACGGACGGCGGAGCCAGTTACACAACGCTGCTGGCCGACGTGCCCGGTTCGACCACACAGTTTCAATGGCTGGTTCCCCGCCACCTGCTCAGCGGCAATCAATCGTTTGTGCGGTTGATGGTGCAAACCGTGGATGTCGAAAACCGCGTCGGCGTGGATTATTCCAAACAGGATTTGCGCGTTGTGTTGGGCAGCCCTCAACGATGATGGAATGAATTCGGATTTAGCGGAAACAGACCCAGGCAAAAACGACCAATGCAATGACGCTGAGCAACAACAATTGCACGGCGGTCGCAAAATATCCGGTCTTGGCGGCTGAGTTCGGCATTGCGTTCGCGGCGACGAAATGATTCGAATGCGCCTGTGGCAAAGCGTGGTTCACCGCGGGTTTGGTTTCCGGCGTCGCAGCTTTTCGATTTTTCAGCACACGCGCTTTGGCCGATTCGACCTTTTTCTTCAGCAAGGCGAGTTTCTTTTTGCGATCTTCTTCATTGGTCTGAATCCCCAACGAAATGATCGAGGTTTTGTGTCGGCGGGCGGGCATTTTCATCGGCCAGGGAATGGACACGATGGTGGAATCGGGTTGCAGACGTCGGCCTTGCGGTTCAACCAGTTCATAGACAATCGGCAAGATGATCGCATCTTCGCCTTGTCGCCAGGCGCGTTGCGAATCCACACGCAAGGTCGGCGGACGAAGTTGAAATCCTGTTTTCGGCTTCCGCGGCTTCATTACTGCTTCTCCAACGGGCAAGCTCAGCGTTCATTCAGCAATTTTTCAATCTGTTTTTCCAATTTGCGATATTCCCCGACACCGCGTTTGACGTGGCGCACATTGCCGCGACGATCAATCAAAATCACCGTCGGCAAACTGCCGATTCCATATCGTTCGTCGTTCGTCACGTCGTCCATCCTGCCTATGGCCAACGGATAATTCAGTTGCTGTCTGGTTTTGAAATTCCGCAGCGCGTTCAGTTCCTGGTCGCGCTTTAACCCTTCTTCGGTGTCGGAACGGCCGTACAATTTGGTGACGCCTATGATTTCCAATCCTTTGCCGGCAAATTTCTGTTGAAGCTCGCGCCATTTTGGAAAGGCCGTCGAGCACTCGGTACACCACATCGCCCAGAAATCCAGCAAGACGACCTTGCCGCGCAAATCGGCCAGCTTGATCGGTTCGGAATCCATCCAACGCGGCGTGTCCAGTTCCGGCGCAGGGTTGAACATCAATCGCGCAGCGGCCAGTTCCGCTTCGTAATACGCTTTCAGCACTTCCTGTTCATCGAACTCGGTGGCCAGCACCTTTTTGTGAAATTCGCTGGCTTCGGCCTTGAATCCGCTTCGTTCCTGGGCGGCAATGTATTCAGCGGCCAGCGCCAGACGATTACGGCTGAGCACATCGGATAAATCGCGTTCCTGTAAAAACGAAAATCTGCTTTTGGCGACTTTCAGGTCGTATCCGCGCCGGGCGTATTTGGAAACCAGATCGTATCGTCCGCGTTCGCGCACGGCGGTCGTCAACAAACGAACCAGTTCCACGCGCTCAGCCACGACAAGTTGATTTTGCGGCGGTTCTCGATACAACTCGTCCAGCCATTTCTGCGCTTCTTCCAGTTGTTCCAATTCCACCAGCGCGCGAATCAGACCGCCGCGAACTGTATCCGTCGCCCTGGACTTCGGTTCCGTTTGCAGAAATCGGCGGCTGGATTCGACCGTCAAGGCATGCTGTTCCGCATTTCGATAAAGAAGAATCAGCGCCAGCAGTTCCACGCCTTTCCAATCGGCGATCTTGAATTCCGCAGCACGGTTGGCGGCTTGTTTGCGCATCGCTTCGGCGCGAATTTCCCATTCGCTGATCTGCGCTTTACCGTTGGCCACGTCGCGGTCGAATTCTTCCTGCGCTTTCTGCTGTTCTTCCTGCAACTGGCGCAAAGCCTTTGACGGCTTGCCACTTTGCGCTTGTACAGGCGATTGCCCGACCAATACGATCAGCAACAGGACAATTCCAACCAAACTCGTGAAGAATTCTTTTTTTGACATCATCAACCTTCGTGCGTGGGACATTTGGGCGTGGGCTGCATTCTATTCTCGGCTTAACTCGCGGGCAATAGAAGTTTGCAGTGAGCATTTTCACGCGCACAATTTTTTCATTGGGAAATTGTCCGCATGGTTGATCGCCATAACTCAAGCAATTGCGTGCTTAACGATTGGCCTTGAAATTGCCACTTTGCAAATTGGGAGGGATTATGAACACGGAAATAGTCCGCACAAATTTTCTTCGAAAAGCAGCCTTTTGCCTGTCCGTGCTGATTTTTGCCTCCAACTCGGCGCTCGCCGCCACAATCATTTACGAACAAACAGCAACAACTGCTCAATCCAGTAAATCTGGCAAACCGGCGACCAAGCCCAAAATGACTGAGCAGGAAATTGCCGAAGCTCGCCAATTGCTGAACGCTCTGGGATATTGGATCGAGTTGAATACGACCGGCCTGGACGCTTCGTTGCGCCACGCCTTGATCGCGTTTCAGAAAATCGAAGGTCGCCCGAAAACAGGCGTTTTTACGGCATCTGAATTGGACGCGCTTCGTGTGGCTCAACCGCCCGCGCCGCGCGAACCGGGGTTCCCGCACATCGAAGTTGATCTGGGGCGACAGATATTGTTCATCGTCGAACTCGGCGACGCGCCGTTGAGAGTTCTGCCGATTTCGTCCGGTTCCGGCGAATTGTTCACCGAAGGCGGCGTCACACGTCGAGCCGTCACGCCAACCGGCCGGTTCAAAGTGCTGCGTAAAATCGAAGGTTGGCGCAAAAGTCCGCTGGGGCTGTTGCATTATCCGAGTTACATTTATGGCGGCATTGCCATTCACGGCAATCCGTCGGTTCCGGCAACGCCTGCCAGTCACGGGTGCATTCGCATCCCTATGTTTGCGTCGAAACCGTTCAGCGAACTGGCTGCCATTGGCACGGTTGTCATCGTTTATGACGACAATCTGACGCCTTAATCTCAATACTTATGATTCAAGCTTTCATCAACAACCAATCATACGAATTCGATTCCGGCCTGACGATTTTGCAGGCGTTGCGGCGAACAGGCATCGAAGTGCCTACGCTGTGCCACGACGACCGATTAAAACCGTGCGGCGATTGCCGAATGTGTCTGGTGGAAATTGCTGGTTGGTCGCGCCCGGCGGCTTCGTGTATGACGCCGCTGACGGACGGCCTGCACATCGCCACGCACACTCCGGAACTGGAAGACGACCGTCGCGCGTTGCTGGCCATGATGGCCGCGAGCTATAACGCAAACTCGCTGTCGCAATTTCCAGACAAACAGTTTCATCGCCATTTGCGTGATTACGGATTGGAACACGCCTGCCTGGGCGAAACGGATTCATCGCAGGTGGACGATTCGCATCCTTACATTCGCGTGGATATGTCGCAGTGCATTCATTGTTTGCGATGCGTTCGCATTTGCCGCGAAGTGCAGGGGCAATTCGTCTGGGAAGTGTTGAATCGCGGCGCCGAAACTCGCATCGCGCCGGATTCGGGAACGACGTTGCTGGCAAGTTCCTGCGTCAGTTGCGGAGCCTGCGTGGACACTTGTCCGACCGCCGCGTTGGTGGACAAATCGCTGATTGAATTTGGCGAACCGACCGATTGGGTCAAAACCACTTGCCCGTATTGCGGCACCGGATGCGAAATGGATGTCGGCGTGCGCGAGCGACGATTGGTCACTGTACGCCCAACGGCGGAAGCTCCAGTCAACAAAGGTCATTTGTGCGTCAAAGGTCGTTACGGATTTGAATTCGTCTATGCCAAAGACCGCGTCACCGAACCGATGATCCGCGAACAGGGCGAATGGAAAACGGTTTCGTGGGAAGCGGCGATTCGGTTCACGGCGGAAAGATTGCAACAGATCGTCGAACGATACGGCCCGGACAGCGTAGGCGTGCTGGGTTCGGCGCGCGCCACAAACGAAGAAAACTATCTGACTCAAAAATTCGCCCGCGCCGTGCTGGGAACGAACAACGTGGATTGTTGCGCCCGTGTTTGCCACGCTCCGACGGCAGCGGCGATGAAACTGACGCTGGGCACGGGAGCGGCCACCAATTCGTTCGACGACATTGAACTGGCAAACACCATTTTGCTGTGCGGAGCCAATGCCACCGAAAACCATCCGATTGCCGGAGCGCGAATCAAACAAGCCAAATTGCGCGGCGCAAAGTTGATCGTCATTGATCCGCGAAAAATCGAACTGGCCCGATACGCCGACATCCATTTGCAATTGCGACCGGGAACGAACGTGCCGCTGTTGAACGCCATGGCCTGCACGATTGTCGAAGAGCAACTTTTTGATGAAAGCTTTGTCAACGAGCGAGTCGCCGAATGGACGGAGTTCCGCGAATTCGTCCAACAGTTTTCGCCTGAAACAGTCGCGGGCGTCTGCGGCGTCCAAGCCGAAATGATTCGTCAGGCAGCCAGGCTGTATGCAACGGCGAAACCGGCGATGAGCGTTCACGGGTTGGGCATGACCGAACACACCCAAGGCACGGAAGGCGTGATGTGTCTGGTCAATCTGGCTTTGTTGACAGGAAATCTAGGCAAACGCGGCGCAGGCATCAATCCGTTGCGCGGCCAGAACAACGTGCAAGGTTCGGCGCACATGGGTTGCGAACCCGGCAACCTGACCGGGTTTGTTTCACTGGCCGACGGACGCGAAAGCTTTGAAAGCATCTGGCAAACCGCGTTGCCGACGAATGCGGGATTGAATCTGATGCAGATGATGGACGCCGCCGATGCAGGCAACCTGCGCGCAATGTGGGCGATTGGTTACGACGTGTTTTTGACCAACGCCAACGCTTCGGCAACGGAACGAGCGATGAACAAGCTGGAACTGGTGATTGTTCAGGACATGTTTTTGAACGAAACCGCCCGGCGATTCGGCCACGTGTTTTTGCCAGCGGCTTCGTCGTTTGAAAAAGACGGGACGTTCATGAACGCCGAACGCCGTGTGCAGCGCATCCGCCGGGCGATTGAACCGCTGGGCAATTCCAGACCTGACTGGCAGATCATTTGCGATGTGGCGCGCGCGATGGGCGCAGCCGACAAGTTCGCGTTCACTTCGCCCGAAGCGATCTGGAATGAAGTTCGCGCCGTGTGGAAAGCCGGTCGCGGCATTGGCTATGACCGGATTGAACATGCCGGATTGCAATGGCCTTGCCCGGCAGACGACCATCCCGGCACCGAAGTTTTGCACGGCGAATCGTTCCCCGTTGGCAAACGCGCCGCATTGCGCCGGGTTGAATTTCACGCCACCGAAGAAACGACAAACGAAGAGTTCCCTTTCCTGCTGACGACGGGGCGGACGCTGTACCATTTCAACGCCGGAACCATGACCATGCGAACCAAAAACAAAACGCTTCTACCGGCGGATTTCCTGGACATTTCGCCCGCAGACGCTGCGCGGCTGGATTTGCGCGACGGCCAGCGCGTGCGACTCCGCAGCCGGTACGGTGAAGCCACCTTGCCAATCAAGCGTCATGAAGCAGTCAATCCCGGAGAACTGTTCACGACCTTTCACACTGCGGAAACGTTTTTGAACTTCGTCACCAGCCCGCATCGCGACGGTTTTGTCGGCGCGCCGGAATACAAAGTCACCGCCGTCAATATCTCCAAAATCGAAGAAGGCGAGGCTGAATCTTCAGCCTCGCCTTCCGATGCTGGTTTTGTTTGATTGACGATTACAAGCGAGAACGCGAAAAACGCGGCCCTTCGTCCAGTGTCATGGACAAACTCAACCGGCGACCGTCTCGCATCACGTCTACCTGAACGCGATCTCCGACGTTTTTGTTGTTCAGCACGCGGTCATAATCATCGCGGCTGGCGATCTTTTGCCCATCCATGGCCACAATGATGTCGCCGCCGATCGGAATCTGATAGCGGCCATACCGCACGGCCTGAGTCGCGCCTTTGATCCCGGCGCGTTCCGCAGCGCTTCCCGATTGCACTTCGACCACCATCAAACCTTCATTGACCGGAATTTCCACCGCGCGGATGAATCGTTCGCCCAGATTCGCCAGCGGAATGAAATTCACGCCCGGACGCGGTTTGCGAACGCGGCCAAATTGTTTGATGTCGTTGATGACGCGAATCGCCGTTTCCACCGGAACGGCAAAACCGATGCCGACCGAACCGCCCGACGGCGAATAAATCATGGTGTTGATGCCGATCATCTGCCCGCGCGAATTCAACAACGGGCCGCCTGAATTTCCGGGATTGATGGCCGCGTCGGTTTGAATGGCGCCGTCAATCAACCGCTGCGTCATTTCCGAACGAATCGGACGCGACAACCCGGAAATAATGCCGGTGGTCAACGTGCGATCCAATCCGAACGGATTGCCGATGGCCAGAACTTTCTGGCCGACAAACAGGTTTTTGGAAGCGCCGAGCGGCACAACACTCAATTCGTTGACCGGCGCGCTGATTTGAATCACCGCCAGATCGTTGTCCGGGTCAGCGCCCAGCACTCTGGCTTCGTAGGATTTGTTGTTGGACAGTTTGACGTCGAGTTTTTCGGCGTCCTGTATGACGTGATAGTTCGTCAAAATGCGACCTTCCCTGTCCAGTATGGAGCCGGAACCGGTTCCCTGTTTTGGATAAACATTGAACCAGTCTTCCACCAGCACGGTCGAGGTGATGTGAACCACGCCTGGGCTGACGGCGGAATAAACTTCCTGATTGTTTTTTTCGTCCGAGGCGACCGAAGGATCAGTCAGGCCTTCGATGTTGGTTACAGTTTCAACCGCAGCCTTTTCAGGCTTGGCTCCCACCAATCGCCCCAGCAAATCCGCTCCGAAACGGTCGTAAAACAGCACGGCTCCCGACGCAAAGATCGCCGTCGCCAGCGCCAGCACAATCAATTGTTTTGCGGTGATTTGATACGTTCTCATTGTGTTTCACTCCTTCTGAAAATTTAGCGTAACACCGTCAAGCTTGCTCAGACCCCTGCAATCGAGTATTTCAAGCAAGCTGAGCAACTTTGGCAAGTCGCTCTACGATTAAATATAAGGGCTTCCAAAAATACCCGCGTTGGCAGGGAAAAGTTCCGAAAAAGCCTGCACATCAGTGGGAAAACCTCGTTCCAGCATAGCCATCAGCGGCAACGATGTTAAAATTGTAAAGCTGACCAACAAATCCGTTTCTGCAAAAATAAAAATAAAGATTCCGCTGGATGTCGTTATGAAGAATTTCCGTTTAGGCCGATATTGTACCATTGCCGCATTGGCGGTGGCGTTTGTCATGCTTGCAACGCTGCGCGCAGGCCTGACGCAATCTCAAACCAAAGACACCCAGAAACCCCAAGACCCTTCGACGCTGCGCATCGAAACCGAACTGGTGCAGATTGACGTGGTGGTCACCGACAAACAGGGCAAGTTGGTCACGGATTTGAAGCGCGAAGAATTCCAGTTGCTCGAAGACGGAAAACCCCAATCCATCTCGCACTTTTCCATCGGCACCGCCACACGACAAGCCAACTGGTTGAGAACATCGCCAATCGCCGTCAATAAAAACGCCCCGACTCCTCCTGTCGTCACGCCGCCGCCACTTGTAGATACCGGTCGGTATCTGGTGCTGGCCGTGGACGATATTCACCTGAAACCCGGCAACTTGATGCTGGCCAAACAAACGCTGACCAAATTCATTGACCAGCAATTGGGCGTCAGCGATCAGGTGGCAATGGTGACCACCAGCGGCCAGGTGGGAATGTTTCAGCAATTCACAGACAACCGCGAAGCGCTGCGCCGAGCAGTCAATCGGTTGTCAGTCGCCGCCCGTTCCGTCACCAACAATTTCGACGTGCCGCGCATTACGCCCTATCAGGCCGAACTGATAGACAATGGCGATCTGGACGCGCTGGAACTTCCGGTGCAGGAATTGATGGCCAAATTCAATATGGATCGCCGGCAGGCCACTTCCGAATCTCAGACACGCGCACGAATGATTCTTCAGGAAAACCGTTACCTGACGATGAACACGCTGACGACCATCGAAAACATCGTCAAGGATTTGCGCGGATTGCCGGGACGAAAAGTGCTGGTGCTGTTGTCCGACGGTTTTTTGCTGGGCGGCCAACGTGAAGGCGTGCATTTCGATCTGCGCCGCATCACAGACGCCGCTACGCGAGCCGGAGTCGTCATTTATTCGATTGACGCGCGCGGATTGGTGGCCATGCCGGATTCGATGGACGCTTCATCGCCTGGATTTTTCGGCAGCGGACGGCTGGCCGGTGTGCGATTGAGCATAGAAAACAGTTCCATCCAGGCCGAACGCGACGGAATGTACGCGCTGGCCGAAGACACCGGAGGCAAGGCGATTTTCAACAACAACGATTTGAACTTCGGATTGCAACAGGTGATGAACGACACGGAAAGTTATTACCTGCTGGCGTTTGAACCGACGGTTTCGTACCGCGACGGGCGATTCCGCAAATTGGAAGTTCGCGTCACGCGACCGGGATTGAAAGTCCGCACGCGCAAGGGATATTTCGCGCCTGACGACAAAGCCGCCGAAAAAGCCGAACGCGAACTGGCCAAAGCCGCCGAAAAGGACAAAACCAAAGCTCCCGAAAAACTGGCTGCCGAAGCCAAATCCGCCGCCAGCAAACAAATCGTTTCCGGGCTTGCCTCGCTGTTTCAGCGGCGTGAAGTTCCGATTGAAACCGCCGTCACGTTTTTGAACGAACCGCCGCGCGGAGTTCAAACCGACATCGTGGCGCACATCGAAACCTACACTATTCGCTTCAAACCCAGCGGCGACCGGCAAACTGCCAAACTGGAACTGGTCGGCGTCGTGTACCGCGAAAACGGCAAGGAAGAAACGAATTTTCTGGAAACACTGTCCATGAATCTCAAGCCGAATTCTCACGAAGCGGCGCTCAAAAACGGCATCACCTACACCAAACGACTGCAACTGAAACCGGGCTTTTATCAGCTTCGCATGGTGGCGCGCGACGACGGCGGAGCGCAGATCGGCACGGCTTCCAACTGGTTTGAGGTTCCCGACCTGGACAAAAAGCAATTGACGCTGAGCAGTATTTTCTTCCCGCTGCCGGGCCAAATTGACGCCCCAACCGTTGCCCCGAATCGCCAGTCTGGCGCGGAACGAACCGCCGATTCTCAACGTGCCGGACGACCTCCGATTGTGTATCGCCGGTTCAAATCCGGCGGCAGTTTCGATTTCATGGTGCTCGCTTACAACGCCAAATCCAACGACAAAGGCGCAACCGATCTGGCCATCCAGACCCAGGTGTATTCCGGCAATCAGTTGATCGTCGCCACGCCGCTGAAAAACTTTCAAAGCGATACTGAACCGGGCATTCAGCAGACCGCGGCGTTGCAACCCATTTCAGATTCCGGACGACCTTACATGGCGCGGTTTTCTTTGGACAAGTTCCAGGCGGGCGAATACGAATTGCGGTTGGTCGTCATTGATCGCAACGCCAAAACCAGCGCAAAACGTTCAATCAACTTTACGGTCGAATAATCGCCAAACGCTTCCGAGTCGTCTCAACAATTTTGCCGGAGTAATAGAGTCGTATGCTGACACGCATTCCCATACTGTCGTCGCTGAAAGTTGTTTTGGTGGCGACTCTGATTAGTCTGGCAATCGCCGCGCAAAATTCCCCGCCCCAACAGCCCAAACCGGCTTCGTCAAACAATCAGGACACGCTGAAAATCGAAACCGAACTGGTGCAGATTGATCTGGTCGTCACCGACAAGCAGGGCAAACCGGTTCACGACCTGAAACGCGAAGATTTCGAATTGTACGAAGACGGCAAGAAACAAACGCTGACGCATTTCGCCGTCGGCACCGCCAAACAACCGGCTCGTTGGATCACGCCGGAGAAAAAACAATCCGCCAAATCCGCTGCTCCGATTGAAACCGCAACGACAACCGGCACGACGGCTGGTCGGTTCATTGTGCTGGCGGTGGACGATTTTCATCTGGCTCCTGCCAATCTGACTTACGTCAAACGCACGCTGCAAAAATTCATCGCCGAGCAAATGGTTGCGGGCGATCAAATTGCCATCGTCACCACCAGCGGCAACGTCGGATTGTTTCAGCAATTCACCGATCAGCGTGACGTGCTGGAACGCGCCATCAACCGGCTGAGCATTCAGGAACGCAACATCGTTGATCCGTCGAACATTCCGTACATCACCGAATATCAGGCCGAATTGATTGAATTTGGCGACAAGGATGCGCTGGAACTGGGCATTGCTGATCTGGTGCGCCGCGAAGGATTGCTGCAAGGCGGCGGTGGATCGGAACAGCCGGGCGGCGGTAATTCTCCTCCGCGCCAAAGTTCTGGCGGCGGTCGAGGTGGCGGCCAAAGCCAGCAAAACCAGTCGTCGTCATCCAATGGCGCCCCGACCCAACGCGATTCGTGGGAATATCGCGTCCGCACCCAAGCCCGGTTGGTGCTGGCGATGAGCGGCAATTACACGCAAGCAACATTGGACACACTGGAAAATGTCATTCGCAGTTTGCGTCCGTTGACCGGACGAAAAGTGATGGTGTTGTTGTCCGACGGATTTTTCCTCAGCGGCACGGGCGTGTATTCCAAACGATTCGACCTGCGCCGCATCACCGACGCCGCTACGCGATCCGGCGTGGTGATTTATTCCATTGACGCTCGCGGATTGGCGACTCTTGCGTTGGGCGGCGACGCTTCGGAACGCGTCGAGATGGATGTGTCGTTGGTCAATGCGCAATCGCGAATTCAGATGTCGGCGCTCAACGCCAAACGCGACGGACTGTATGCCTTGGCGGCAGAAACCGGCGGCACATTGTTTTACAACAACAACGACCTGAATCTGGGGTTGCAGCGCGTGTTGGACGCCAACGAAACCTATTACGTGCTGGCGTACGAACCGCCGGAATCGCGCCGCGACGGACGGTTTCACAAGATCGAAGTTCGCGTGGCCAATCGCCCCGATCTGAAAGTCCGCACCCGCAACGGCTATTTTTCGCCTGACGACAAGGCGGAAAAAGCTGAACTGGCCGAAAAGAAAGCCGAAGAAAAACGACTGGAAAAATTGAAAGGCTTGCCGCCCGAAAAACAGCAGCATGAAGTAAAGGCCGCGACAGACAAACAACTGGCCGCCGGAATCGGATCGTTGTTTCCGCTGCCAGACGTTCCGGTCAAACTGGCCGTGGATTTTGTTGACCTGACCGATGGTTCCGGCGCGCTGGTTAATGTGTTGATTGATTCCAACACCCTGCGACTGGAAGAAACCAAAGGACGGTTGCAAGGCACTCTCGACCTGGCGGGATATTTTTTCGACGAACGCGGCAAAGTGGCAGCCAGTTTCAATCAACGCATCAACATCAACATCAAACCGGAAACGTTGGGACAGGTGCGGCAACAAGGAATCAATTATCGCCGTATGACCTCGCTCAAGCCTGGGTTTTATCAGGCACGCATTGCCGTCCGCGAAGCGCAAACCGGCCAGTTGGGCAGCGCCAACGCCTGGGTGGAAATTCCCGCGTTGAAACCCAATCAGTTGATGCTGAGCGGCATTCTGCTTTCTGAACCCAGCCAGCAAACCGCGCAAGTAGTACCGACTTCCACGGCGGAACAGGGCAACGGCGCGATTCCTCGTTTGTCATCAGCGTCGCGGCGATTCAAATCCGGCGGCAACATGGATTTGCTGCTGTTTGTGTACAACGCCAAAGCCGAAGCCAACGCGGTTGATCTGGTGACGCAAACGCATCTCTTCAGCGGCAGCAAGCTGATTTACGCTTCGCCAGTGGTAAAGATGGCCGTCGCGCCGGATTCCGATTTGCAACGCGTTCCTTATGCCGCGCGCGTTCCGCTGAAAGGTTTTCCGCCGGGATCGTATGAATTGCGCGTAACGGTGATTGACCGGCTGACCAAAGCGACGGCCAATCGGCGAGTGAATTTCACGGTTGAATGAATCGGCGCTCGTTGAGCTAAAATGGCGACACTGGACATTTCATCGAGGTAAGCAGCAATGACCAAAGAATACGTTATCAAGACTGACGGAGCTTATCGAATCACTGACTCGCGCGTTTCGCTGGATTCGGTGGTTTATGCCTGGCGCGATGGCGCTTCGCCGGAAACCATCAGGGAAATGTTTCCCGTACTAACGCTGGAAGAAGTTTACGGCGCAGTCGCTTTTTATCTGGCCGATCAAGAGGAGATTGATAAGTACCTGCTTCAGACCCAAGCCGAATACGAAATCAAACGCAGAGAAAGCACTGAAAATTTACGTCGCACGAAACCTGATCTTTATCGAAGATTGATGGCAGCCAAAGAACAGAAAGTTAAAGCGGCAACGTCTGCCGAGTTGGTTCACCAATGAAAATCCGATTCCAGGCCGATGCGGATTTCAATGAACTGATCGTTCACGCCTTACATCGGCGCAATCCGGCAATTGATTTTCAAACTGCCGATGAAGCCGGGATTCGTGGCCTGCCCGATCCGGAAGTCTTGGCATACGCCGCATCTGAAAACCGTATTCTGGTTTCACACGACTGCAACACGATGCCCGACCACTTCGCTGAATTTGTGGTTTCGCAACACAGTCCGGGAATTTTCATCCTTGCACAAGATTGTCCTATTGGGCGGGCGGCGGAAGAATTGTTGCTGGTGTGGGAAACTTCAGAAGCTGAAGAATGGGCTGAGACGATTCAATGGCTACCATTGTAGCCACAACGAAAACCAAAATTCCGCAACCGATTCCGTTCAGGAGAATCCCTTTCAGCATCAGCTATTGCACGCACTTCATTAGGCAGCCAAATTATGAACCGACGAATGAGTGTTGACGATATCGGCAATCGCTCGCAACTGCCCGACCATCCCGCGAAACATACCGAACAACAACGCCTGCGGCCCGTCGCACAATGCGCGTTCGGGATAAGGATGCACATCCACCAGAATGCCATCAGCGCCGACGGCAATCGCCGCGCGCGACATGGGAATCACCGTGTCGCGATTGCCCGTGCTGTGGCTGGGATCGAAGATGATCGGCAGGTGTGAGAGCTTCTGCACTGCCGGAATCACGGATAAATCCGGCGTGAAGCGCGAATGGCTGCCAAACGTGCGCACGCCGCGTTCGCACAAAATCACCTGATAATTGCCTTCGGACATGATGTATTCGGCAGCGAGCAAAAATTCTTCGAGCGTGGCCGACATACCGCGTTTGAGCAAAATCGGTTTGCGCGCTTGTCCGGCGCGTTTGAGCAACGAAAAGTTTTGCATGTTGCGCGTGCCGATCTGAATCACGTCGGCGTACCGTTCGCACAAATCCAGCGCCGGTTCGTCTACGGCTTCGGTGACGATGGCCAGTCCGAAGCGTTCGCGTACATCAGCCAAAATCTTCAAGCCTTCTTCGGCCAAGCCCTGAAAGGCATACGGCGAAGTGCGCGGTTTGAAAGCGCCGCCGCGAAACCACTTGCAACCCATTTCGGCCACGACTTCCGCCGTCAGCATCGTCTGCTCGTACGATTCGACTGCGCAAACGCCGGCGATGATCGCCGGTTCTTCGCCGCCGAGTTCGGCATCGCCGATTTTGATGACGGACTTGTCGTGCTTCAGATCGCGCCCTACCAGCTTGTAAGGTTTGGTGACGCGGACGCATTCGGCTACGCCGGGCAGATCGGCAAACGGTTCGGTCGGCACAGGGCCTTGATTCCCCGTCAATCCAATCGCCGTGCGGTTGGCTCCCGGCATCGGGTGAGCCTTGAAGCCCAAAGATTCGATTGTTTCGACAACACGTCGTATGTCCGTTTCGGTCGCGTCGGATTTCATGACGATCAGCATAAGTTCGGTTTCTTTCCTGGTAACGAAGATATAAGCCAGACAAGGAAGAGAGTGTATGCACTGGCCACAGTTCGCGCCAGCAACAATATCTTTTTTCGCGTTATCGGCAACTCACTCGTTCAGCAAGCCGGACAAACGCAGGCGCGGTTTTCATCCAAACAATTCTGTTGAAGAAACAAAAGCAGAAAACAAATTTGTCGGTTTGAACAATGGCAGAGTCTGTTTGTGCAGCACCTGCCGCGGCAAAGCTAAATGTTTGCAGATGAAAGCCCTTGCATAACAACGGGCGCTTCGCGGCAATCCATAATTCGAGCTTGGCACATCAAATGCTGAGAGGGCGTTCAGCCAACGGTGAAATCAACCATCGCAGTTGCGGACGAATTGAAATCGGCGTGGTTTGAACCTTGCAGATGGCGGTTCTTCCGCGCGTTGGCTGGCAGATTCTTGACCAAACTAAAAAGGAAAAACCCCGCTTGAGCTTGGCGGCCAGCGGGGTTCTCCCAACTCCAATTTGACTTTACCCAGAAAGGAGCGGCGCGAATGCTAGCAAAAACCTTTTCGACGAGCAAAACATTTGCCTTCGCTGTTCACCCAATTTTCGACAAACTCGGTTTTCGATCTCTCTTGCTGACACTCATTGCGTTGTGCGCGTTCGGCACAACAACCGCAATGGCTCAATCTTATCAAGGGGCGCTCCGCGGAGCGCTGCACGATGCCACGGGCAACGCCTTGCCCAGCGCCACGATGACATTGACCAATACCGCGACGAATTTGATTCGGGTCACCACCACCAATTCAACAGGCGAGTATTTCTTTGAAAAAGTTGACCCCGGCAAATACAAACTGGACGCATCGGTTGCCGGTTTCAAGAAGCTGGAACGCGGCGGGATCATCATCGAAACTCAACAGCAAATCACGCTGGACCTGGTGATGGAAATCGGCAATGTGGCCGAAACCGTCGTCATCACCGACGAAGTGCCGTTGATCGAATCGGCCAATGCCTCGGTCGGACAGGTCATTACCAAACAGTTTCTGAGCGATTTGCCGAATTCCGGTCGCAATCCGTTTTCGCTGGCGGCGATTTCGCCGAACTACATTCCGGCGGGCAATCCCACGTTCAACCGGCAACAGGATCAGAGCGGTTCTTCGCAGATTTCGCTGGCGGGCGGCCCTGTGCGCGGCAACAATTATTTGCTGGACGGCGTTCCCATCGCCGACATAGGCAATCGCGCCGTCATCATCCCGACTTTTGAAGCGATTCAGGAATTGAAGATGCAGGTCAACAATTACGACGCCGAAGCCGGACGCACGGGCGGCGGCATTTTCAACGTTTCGGCGCGTTCCGGCTCGAATCAGTTGCACGGCTCGCTGTTTGGTTTCCTGCGCCCGAATCCGCTGCAATCGAACAATTTCTTCAACAATCGCAACGGCATCAAACGACCTGACGCCGATTACGGACTTTACGGCGGTTCGGTTGGCGGGCCGGTTTACATACCGAAGATTTACAACGGCAAGGACAAGACGTTTTTCTGGATCGCCATGGAAGGCTATCGCATGCAGAGCTTCCTGAGCGAAACCTTCACGGTGCCGACCGAACTGGAGCGGCAGGGAGATTTTTCGCAGACCAAAAACGGCGGGCAGGCGGTGGTCATTTACGATCCGCTGACGACGCGCACGGTCAACGGCCAGTTAGTGCGCGATCCATTCCAAGGCAACATCATTCCCGTCAACCGGCAAGACCCAGTCGGACGCGCCTTGCTGCAATTTTTCCCGAAAGCGAATCGTCCGGGTGATGCTTCAGGGCGGAACAATTACGCGGCGACCAGCACGCTGGATGACCGTGCCGATCAGCAGACCTTCAAACTCGATCATGCTTTCACCGATTGGTACAAGGCTTCGGCGGCTTACTTGCGTTACGGCAGCCGCGAACCTGTGGCCGATTATTACCAGAACATCGCCAACCCCGGCGGCAGCCTGCTCTTCCGCAACGTTGATGCGCTGGCGACTAACAACATCTTCACGCTCAGCGACACGACGATTCTGAGCGTGCGCTACGGTTACAACACTTTCGACGACAACGTGGACACGGTCAGCGCAGGTTTCGATCCGCTGCAACTCGGCTTTGCGTCGAGCTTCGTCAATCAGATCGCGTTCAAAAAGTTTCCGGCCATCGGCACGGGCGGCGCTTATGGTTCGCCTTCGCAAGGCGCTCTCGGTTCCGCCGCGCCAAACCAGCGGCGCTGGTATTCGCACAATTTCCTGACCAGCGTCTCGAAACTGATGGGACGGCACAGCCTGAAAGCGGGTTTTGATTTCCGCAAACTTTCGCTGGAGTTTTACAACATCGGACAGGCCAGCGGCAGCTTCACGTTCAACCGCGCCTTCACTCAGGGACCGAATCCCAACGCGGCAACCACCGTGGGCGGCAACGAACTGGCCAGCATGCTGTTGGGCGCGGCGGCCAGCGGCAGCACGCAACTCGCCACGCCTTTGTCGGTTTACGTCAATTACTTCGGCGGTTATGTGCAGGATGATTTTCGCCTCTCGCAAAAGCTGACCTTGAATTTCGGTTTGCGTTACGAATACGAACAAGGTTTGCAGGAACGCGACAATCAAATCACCGTCGGTTTCGATCCGACGGCGACATTTCCTGTGCAGCCTGCTGGCTTGAATGTCAAAGGCGGATTGATCTTTGCGGGCGTCAACAGCGCGCCGACGCAACAGGTCAGACCGCAGAAAAACAAATTCGGTCCGCGTTTGGGCTTTGCTTATACCTGGAATGAGAAAACCACGATTCGCGGCGGATACGGCATTTTGTGGGCGCCAGCGATTTTCAGTCTGGGACCGACGGTTGACGGTTACGGAGCGCTGGGATTTTCCGCCGTCACCAACATGGTTACTTCGCTCGACGGCGGGCTGACGCCTGCGAATTTTCTGTCGAATCCTTTTCCTGCGGGTTTGACCAGACCTTCAGGCAGTTCGCGCGGATTGTTGACTCAAGTCGGCCAGAACGTTTCCTTCGTGGATCAAAACCGCGCGGCGGCTTACATGCAGCAGTATTCGCTGGACATTCAACGGGAACTGCCGGGCAACATTGCGTTGACCGTGGGATATGTCGGCAGCCGCGGAACGAATCTGCAACTCGGCGGCATCAGCAACGGCGCAATGAATATCAATCAACTTGCTCCGCAATTCATGTCGCGCACCGATTTGCAGACGCGCGTGGCCAATCCGTTTTTCGGCACGGCGGCGGGCGTTGGAATCTTGAGTTCGGCGACCGTGTCGCAGGCGCAATTGCTGCGACCGTTTCCGCAATTCGGCGATGTGCTGATGCTCGGCACAAGCGGCGGCAATTCGTTTTACAACGCCGCGACCGTCAAGGCGCAGAAGCGATTTTCAAAAGGCTTTTCGCTGCTGACCGCTTATACCTTCAGCAAACTGCTGGACAACATCACGGGCAACGGCAATTTCTTTTCGCCCGACAACACTTCGGCGGTAATTGATATGTACAACCGCACGCGCGATTACTCGCTGTCATCGGTGGACACGCCGCATCGCTTCACTCTGAGCGGCGCGTACGAACTGCCGTTTGGCCGCGGGCGCGCGTTTCTGACCGGAGCCAACGGCCTGGTGGATCGTTTCGTCAGCGGTTGGCAGCTCAATGGAATTGTCACGTCGCAAAGCGGTTTCCCGCTATCAATCACGCAACAGGTCAACAACACCAATGCCTTCAGTTTGGGGCAGCGTCCGAACGTCGTGCTGGGCGTTGATCCGGCGACTTCCGGTTCGGTCAACCAGCGGATTGACGCTTACCTGAATCCGGCGGCATTCACTGCGGCGGCGGCGAATACTTTCGGCAATGCCCCGCGCACGCTCGGCGTGCGTTCGCCGAATACGCGGCTGGTTGATCTGTCGGTAATCAAAAACACGCGCATCATCGAAGGCTTCAACGCGCAATTCCGATTGGAAGCGGTCAACGCTTTCAACACTCCGGTCTTCCGCGCGCCGAACACGCAATTCGGCAATCCGAACTTCGGACGCATCACTTCGCAGGCCAACTTCGCGCGCATCGTGCAGTTGAGCGTGCGATTGATGTGGTAATGCATTGATTGGGGCGGCACGAGAAGCGGTAGCGAACCGGCGAATCCGAATCCGGGTTCAAAATGAGAGCAAACCGGTTGGCTATCGCTCCCCGTGCCGCTCATTCAAAACAGCAGGGCAACCTGTCAACCGAACAAAATCAATGACGAAAGACGAAACAAGTTGTACCGGGCGCGCGATGAACGCCGAAAATCGCGCGCTGAATGGTTTGCGAGAGAAATTGCGCGATCAGTTCGCGGAATTTGCCGCCAACTGGCGCTCGCCGGAAAAATGGACCCAACGTCGCGGAGATTTTTTCGGCGGCACGGTCGCAGCCTTGATTGCCGTGCCTTACGGAATGGCGCTGTCCATCGCCATCGGTTTGCGCCCGGAAGCGGGCTTGTACACTTCGATCATCGGCGGTTCGATTTCCGGGATGATTTCCCACGCGCCAGTGGTCGTCAGCGGATTGTCGGCGACGGTCGTCCCGGTGATGGCGGCACTGGCGCGGAGTCACGGCATCGGCGCGGCATTGGCCGCCGGAGCGCTGAGCGGCCTGATTATGCTGCTGATCGGCGTGTTGCGTTTGGGAAGATTTTTCCATTACCTGCCTCAATCGGTGATCGGCGCATTCACCAGCGGACTGGGCGTCATCATCGTTTCCACGCAATTGAAATCAGTTTTCGGCGTCAAAACAATGCCGGTCGGGTTTGATCTTGGAGTGGTTGACGATTTGTGGGCGGTCGCGCGCGTCATCAATCACAGCAATCCGCGAACGATTGCGATCAGCGCGCTGGTCATAGGGCTGATGTTCCTGCTGCCGCTGTGGAAAAAGACCATCCCGGCCTCGCTCATCGCGGTGATTGTGGCAACCGTGGCGGCGTATTTTTCCGGCTGGCAATTGCCAAGCGTCGGAGCCTTGCCGGACAGCTTTCCGCATCCGGATGCCGGCGCGCTGCATTTTTCGCACTTTTCGGCGTTGATCTATCCGGCCTTCACCATCGCCGGATTGCTGACCATCAATCAATTGCTGACCGTTGTCGTCACCGACCGATTGCCGGAGCGTCTGCCGGGCGAATTGAATGCGGCGCGCGGCGAAGTGAAGTTCGACCGCGAATTGGTGGCTCAGGGCGTGGCCAACATCGCCTGCCCATTTTTCGGCGCGCCGCCCGGCGTGGCCATGCTCGCCCGAACCGTTGCCAGCGCCAAAGCAGGCGCGGTCAGCCGCTGGTCTGTGTTCGCGCACAGTTTCATTCTGTTGCTGTTCTTGTTGCCATTGCGCGAAATCATCAGCCACATTCCGCTGGTCGTTCTGGCGGCGGTGACTGTCGCCGTGGGATTGCAATTGATAGGGATTGACCGGTTTCGCAGCTTGAACCGCATGAACCGCTCGGACGCGGCGTTGTTTCTGCTGACATTCGCGCTGGTGGTTTTCAGCGATTTGATCGTCGGCGTAGGCATCGGTTCGTTGATCGCCATGCTGCTGTTCGTCGAACGCGCGGCGCAATCCACCCAATTGGAGCAGATCGAAAGTTTAGTTCCTGGTCCAGCAAAGCAGGAGCCCTCGGCCATTTTCCATTTTCCACCAAGCGCCACGCTGCAATCCGAAATGCAGATGTACCGGCTGACCGGCCCGTTGTTTTTCGCGTCGAGCGAAAAGGTGCTGACCCGATTGTTGCGCGAAGTGACGGCCAAAACGCTGGTGTTGGATTTGACGGAAGCCGGGCCGATTGATTCCGCCGCGACGGATTGTTTGCGCCAACTGGCTGCCCGGCAACGCCAGCGAAACGGCGAACTCCATTTGATCGGTCTGGATGCCCGGCTGTTTGCATCCATTGAACGAGATGGATTGCTCGGCGAAATAGGTTTGGCCATTCGCCGCGACGAAGACACTGTGACCAAGCACCATGCATCAATCTCAACAGGCAATTTAACAGGAAGCTCGATTCCGGTTCGTCCGCCGGTTCAAACCGTTCCGGCAACACATTCGCGCATTGCATGACAAAACGCGCTAAATGGGAGTCCGGCAAGCTGCCAGCTTGCCGTTTGACTTCGTGAAGTTCAATAACCACCCGCGACAAGCTGGCAGCTTGTCGAACTCTTTCACGGAGGAATTCGATATGACCAGTCCACAACACGCAGAACGAAGACTTTCCCGCCGTTCGTTTAGCCGCATGGCGGCGTTAATCGGCGCAGGCGCGGCGTTGCCGTTTTATGGCGAAGCCAATCTGGCCATGGCGCAGCTTTCCAAAACCGGCCCCATTCCGCCAGACGCCGTCAAGATCAACGCCAACGAAAACCCGCTTGGCCCTTGCCCTGAGGCGATCGAAGCCATTTCCAAAGTCATCGCCAAAGGCGGGCGTTATGAATACGGATTGACGGACGAATTCGCCAAAACGCTGGCCGATCTGGAAGGTTTAGACCCCGAATACGTCTTGCCGTTTCCAGGTTCCAGCGATCCTCTGCATCGTTCGGTGCTGGCGTTCTGTTCCAAAGAAAAACCGTTTGTCATGTCCGATCCGGGTTATGAAGCGGGCGGCCGCGCCGCGCAATTCATCGGCGCAAAAATCGTCAAAGTGCCGTTGACACCCACTCACGCGCACGATGTCAAAGCGATGGTCAAAATCGCCGCCGAACGCAAAGCCGGATTGATTTACATCTGCAACCCGAACAATCCGACCGGCACGATCACGCCGCGCGCCGACATCGAATGGGTCATTGCCAACAAACCGGAAGACACCATTTTGCTGCTCGACGAAGCCTACATTCACCTGACCGACGAAACGATGGGTTCGGATTGGGTGGCGATGGACAAAGACGTAATTATCTTGCGCACGTTTTCCAAGCTATACGGCATGGCCGGTTTGCGCGCAGGCGCGGCAATGGGACGTCCCGATTTGATCGGCAAGCTGAGAAACTTCGGCGCTGGCGCGTTGCCGTTGACCGGAATGGTGGGCGCTACCGCAAGTTTGAAAGTCAAAACGCTGGTTCCCGAACGCCGCAAAATCATCAAAGACATCCGCGAAGACGTGTTCTCGTTTTTGGAAAAGAACAAGATCGAATTTGTCCCTTCGGTCAGCAACTGTTTCATGCTGAATGCCAAGATGCCTGCTCGCCGGTTGATGAACGCGATGCAAAAAGAAAAGATTTATATTGGTCGCGTCTGGCCCGCCTGGCCAACGCACGCCCGCATCAGCATCGGCACGAAAGATGAAATGGCGAAGTTCAAAACTGCGCTGTTGAAAGTGATGAGCGATCTACAAGCCTAAAGCCCGAATTTTTCAACTTGCGGCGGCGAATGGGAAACCGAAATTTGCTGGGATGAACATCGCCTGTTCGCTGCCGCAACCTTACCCGAATCGCTCCAGCAGCAATGACAAATGAAAATTGACCATAGTTCAAGCAAACGTTTTTAATTCCCTACGCCATTAAAAACGTTGCGATACTTGCTCATGCACATCTATAATTTTTTTGCGCCTCACCGTTCCAGAACAAGCCCCAATCAACCTGAGCAATTCAATTCGTGATTACTATTCCACTGTTTCTCAAAGAGAGGATTCGCAATGCGTGTACGTTTGATGTTCCTGGTTCTTTCGCTGTTTCTTTTCGGATTGGCATTTGTCTTCTTTCCTCAGCCCAGAGCTGCCCAGCAAACCTCAAAGAATAAGGTTTCAACTTCTACAACTTCCGGTTTGGGAGGATTCATCGAAACGGAAGTCGTCAACAAAACATTTTTGACAGAACTCACCAAGGACGGCGCTATCAGTCGCCAACTTGATTCGGAAGCGGCCGCAGCCTTCCGGGTTGATAAGGAGCGCGCACCATTGCACGCCATTACTGAGGCTCCGAAGCAAAACGTAAAACAGCAGGCTGAGCCTCGACCTCTGATATTGAAATTGCAAGGCACAACGCAACTTGAAGGATTTCCGCAGGCGAAGGCTGCCTTCCTGCGCGCCGCAGCCAAATGGGAAGCGATCCTTTTGGGGAAACCGGAACCGCAGATCCCCGCTTTTCAACTTCCGATGGATATAGATTTTGGTCCAACTGCATTCGGATTCCCCTTTAACCAACCAACAGTGCTCGGCGTCACAAATGTGCCGGTTCGAAAACTCATTGCCACCAGCAACCGGTCCGATCAATTTCAGTCGTGGTCGTCAACTTCGCCCCAAGTATCGGTCTACAGTTTTTTGCCTTACCCCTGGAAAACCGATTTGGGAGATACGGAACATATTGATTTTCCCACCAGCATTTCCAAGATGATTGGGTTTGTAGAAGAAATTCCAACTCCACTCCCGTCCATTGCCTTTAATTCAGCCGTCAAATTCGACTTTGACCCGAGTGATGGAATTGACGCTGACAAAATAGATTTCGAAGCCGCTGCTTTGCGCGAGCTAGGTCGTTGTTTGGGATTTATCTCGAACGTTGGCCAGCGCGAATTGGATTTAACGTTGCGGGGAGGGCCTTTCGGCGCAAGAGCCGGGGCAACGACTTTCCTGGACCTGCACCGGTATCGTCCGGGAGTGGATATGGACTTACTGGCTACGGCACCGAAGGTGCAGACATCCGGCGGCGAACAGATTTTCTTCACGTCTGAAGTGGACGCCCCGATGTCAACAGGGCGTCCGGACGGCACGGGTGGCGATGAACGCCCGGCAGGACACTGGAAAGATGATGTTCTGACGGGACAATATCTGGGCATTATGGATCCGACACTGGCTCCGGGCGAACGTGGCGGCATCAGTGCGAACGACCTGCTGGCAATGGGCTATATGTTTTATCGCATCAATCCCGAAACGCGGGTGATGGAAGTGTTGTCGGTTGATGATAATTCACGCGACGACACGTTGCCGTTCAATGGCGCGCTGGTTGTCAATCGGGTCACACCTACCCGCTCGTCATTTAAGCTGGAAGCAGTGCGCGTGCATTTGCCAGCGCCCACTGGCGGTGACTCTCCCACAGGACAGCAGCTTCGCATTGTCGCGTTCGTTGATCCCGATCGTACAGGTTTGCCCGGCAGCCCGACGTTTCTGGTGGATCGGACAATCACGATTCCGAACGTGCCTGAAAATCGCTGGCTTGAAGTCATGATTCCGGATGGGCCGACAATCAATAGCGGTGACCTGTACATTGGTGTTCAGTCCAGCGGTAACAATGTGTTGTTTGCTGGAGATGATGACGCGCCAAAATCAGGCTCATTTATATCCAACAACAACGGCGCAAGTTTCCAACCACTGCGTGCTGCCGACCAGGCGCCGCTTAATTTTATGGCACGCGCGGTCGTGACAGCAGAATTTGACAGTGAGACAAACCTGATCGCAGAACTGTCGGCGCTCAGTCCAAGCGCTACCGCAGCAGGCGGCGGCGACTTTACGCTGTACGTGCAGGGCAAAAACTTTTTGCCCCCTTCCGTAGACAGTGACGGTTTCCAGCATGGCTCCGTCGTGCTTTGGAATGGCATTCCGCATGAGACATTCTTCCTGAGCAAATCGCGTTTGCGAACAACGATCAGAAGGTCAGAAATCGCCCAGATTGGCAACATACCCATCACTGTTGTGACAATAGGGCGCAATGGAGATCGGGTAACATTGCCATTGGAATTCCGTGTCGGGTCAGCAACAACCCGCCCCATCATTGATCGGCTGGACCCGCCACTGGGAGCGGCGGGCAGCGGCCCGCTAACACTGAGTATTTTCGGTCGCGATTTCCGCGCAGATTCGATTGTGCGCTGGAATGGTAAGGATCGCACGACGACACTGGTCAGCAGCACCCAGTTGAAAACGACGATTCCGGCGAGTGATCTGACAGGAATCCTCAGTGCCGACGTTACCGTTTTTACACCGGGCGGCGGTGAATCCAATCCGGTCAGTTTCCGCACCGCATCCTGCACATATTCCCTTGCACATACGCTGCTCAACGTGCGGCCCGGGTTTGGTAATTCCAAAACGGTGGGCACACGGCTTATCACGCAGGCGCATTGTCCCTGGACGGTGCAAAGCAATGTTCCCTGGATTGACAGTATTTATACCCCAATCAACGGCGTAGGGAACGTGCCAGTCCTGTTTAAGGTGAACAACAATTCCAGTCCGACGCAACGCATTGGTTCCGTGACGATAGCCGGGCAAACGCTGACCATCAGCCAACCAGGCACATTGGCAAGCGTTTCTGCCGCCAGCTACAACACGCTGTCCACGGCAAATGCAATCGTGACCTCCTTTGGCGTTGGTTTGGCGAAAACGACTCAAACCGCAACGGTGACGCCGTTGCCGCTGACACTGGATGGCACGTCTGTGGTTGTCACAGACGTGGATGGTTACGAATACCCCGCGCCGCTCTTTTTCGTCTCGCCGACGCAGATCAACTTTGTAATGCCAGCAGACGTTCTTTTACCTCCCGCGACAACGACGACAATTGGCAGTTCGGTGGTTTCAGTCTACGTTGACGGCGCTTTGGTCGCAGAGAACAACTTACGGCTCGCCGCTGTTGCCCCGGCACTCTTTACGGCGAATTCTTCCGGACAGGGAACTGCCATTGGAGTAGCCTTGCGAATACGTGCGAACGGAGCGCAGGAATACGAGCCGATTGTTGTTTTTGACCCTGTGCAAAACAAACTGGTCGCTCGCCCCATTGACTTGGGATCGGAAAACGAGCGCGTTTTCCTGGTGCTTTTCGGCACAGGCATCCGCAACCGTTCTGTGGTGCGTGGGACCAACATCAAAATTGATAATTTGGATGCCCCCATCTCTTTCGCAGGGGCGCAGGGCGACCTGATTGGCGTGGATCAGGTTAACGTAGAACTACCCAAAGCCTTACGTGGGCGAGGCGAAGTGGGAGTCAGCTTGGCAGTTGATGGGTTCAATGCGAATACAGTGACCGTGACGATTAAGTGAGGGCTGAAGCCTCGTTGTGAAGTAATGAATCACGACGAGGCTTCGCTTTTATTCGCCGTGCGGCCCCGGCGGCAGCTTTTCATTCAAAAACCGAGTCAGCAATCCGTACAAATGCCGCGTCGTGCCTGCGCCTTCGTAAATGCCGTGCGAGCGGTTGGGATAAGCCATCATCGTGAACGGTTTGTTGGCGGCAATCAGAGCATTGATCAGAGCTTCGGTTCCCTGGTAATGAACGTTGTCGTCACCCGTGCCGTGAACGAGCAGCAGTTGGCCTTGCAACTGGCTGGCGAAGGTGATCGGCGAGCTTTGTTTGTATTCATCGGGATGGTCTTGCGGCAATCCGCAGTACCGTTCCTGGTAAATCGTGTCGTAATAACGAATGTCCGGCACAGGCGCGACGGACAATCCGACCTGATAAACATCCGGGTAACGGAACATGGCGTTGAGCGTCGAAGAACCGCCGCCGCTCCAGCCCCAGATGCCTATGCGCGTCGCGTCAACGAACGGCCATTTCGAAATGGCGCGTGCGGCGTTGGCTTGATCCAGCGAATTGCGAATCCCCATCTGGCGGTAAATGCTCTTGCGCCATGCGCGACCACGCGGCGCGGGAGTGCCGCGATTGTCCACGCTCATCAACACGTAACCTTGCTGCGCCAGCATCGTGTGCCACATTCCCTGGCCGCCATCCCAGGAATCCAACACCGTCTGTCCCCAAGGTTCGCCGTATACATAAAACAGCACGGGATATTTTTTCGTCGCGTCAAAACCCGGTGGTTTCATCATCCAACCGTCCAGTTCCACGCCGTCTTCAATCTTGACGCGGAAAAATTCGTGCGTGACGGGTTTCAGTTTGGCCAGACGTTCAGCCAGTTCCTTGTTGTCGAACATTGTCCGCACAACCGTGTGTTGCGGGAGGCGAACAACATCCGTCACTGGCGCTTTGGTCGCCGCCGAATAGGTATGGATCGCCAAATCGCCGCGCGGAGAAATCGTGTACGTGTGCGTGCCGGGTTGATTGGCGGGCGAGAGGCGCTCGGCTTTGCCTTCGCCGTTGAGGCGCGCGCGGAACAGATATTTTTGCGTGGCGTTTTCGGGCGAAGCGGAAAAGTAAATCCAGCCGTTCGGAACGTCTACCAATTCCACGCCGATCAAATCGTAATTGCCGGGCGTGATGCATTTGACGTCGGAACCGTCGCGCGAAACGGAATAAACGTGCCGCCATCCGTCGCGTTCGCTGGTCCACAGAAAACGTTTGCCGCCGTCAATCCATTCCACATCGCCGCGAGCCAATCCGCGCTTGCTCCAACCAATCGAACCCCAGGCAACATCCACCCAGGCATCGTCCTTTTCAGTCAGGATTGGACGAACCTTGCCTGTTCGCGCATCGCCAATCATGACGATGTTCGTATTCTGCAATCGGTTGAGTTGTTGAATGATGACTTCATTGGAACTGGCCGCCCATTCCATGCGCGGCAGATAGTTGTTGCGCGCATCGCCGGGAACCTGTAACCATCGCGTCTTGCCGCCAGCGGCGCTGACCACGCCAACACGCGCGGCGGAATTCATCTCGCCCGCTTTGGGATACGGAAAGCTTATGATCTTCGGATAGAGTTCGTCGGTGTTGTTGATCATCTTGAACTCTTTGACGCCGGAAGCATCGAGTTGCCAATAAGCGATTTGCTTGCCGTCCGGCGACCAGCGAAATCCATCGCGGCAAAACAATTCTTCTTCGTACACCCAATCGAAAGTCCCGTTGACGGTGTATTGCGCGCCGTCGGTGGTGAGTGGCGTGATTCGTCCGTCCGCCAGATTTTCCACGTAGATGTTGTTTTCGCGCACGTAACCAACGCGCGTGGCATCGGGCGAAAACTTGGCAAACATCAACGAAGATGGCTTTGCCGTGCCGCCGAGTTTTTGCAATTTCTTGCTGGCCAGATCGAAGACCCAATAATCGCCGCGCGTATTCGACCGCCAGACGCGCTCAGAATTGGTGAAGATGAGCAAACGTTTGCTGTCGTCGCTCAAGGTGAATTCTTCAATCACCAAAGGCGAGGAAGCTCCGGCAGGCGTCAGGCTTTGCGCCGAAACCAGAACCGACCGAGCGCCCGAAGCCGCGTCGTAGCGAACCAAATCCAGCGCATCTTTGCTGACCGTCGAAGGCTCCAGCATCAAATAACCGCTGCCATCCGCCTGCCATTGATGCCAACCCAGCGATTGCGCGCGATAGCTGAAAATCGTGTCGAGCGTCAGCAGGCTTTGATCCGCTTGTCTGGCTGCTTGCTGCGCAAAGATGGGCGCAACAAGCAACACCGCCAAAAGAACGATAGGAATGCGTCGAATTCGATTCATAGTGTTCTCCAAACTGGGAGCGCGGACGTCTCGTCCGCTTTAACAAAAGCCGCGCAGCATCTTTTGAACTGCGTGAATGTAAGCACATCAAGGAACAAGGAAGCTTCGCGCTTTTTACCTTGCGGACGGGACGTCCGAGCTCCAACCGGCTACATCTTCTCCGGCACTTCAATGCCCAGCAGCGCGAGCGCTTGCGCCAGTTTTTGCCGCACGACATCAACAGCCACGAGCAGCACGGTTTTCCGTTTGGCGTCGGATTCTTTCAGGATGTGGAAGCGTTTGTCTTGATAGAACGTGTTGAACTGATCGGCCAGTTGGAACGCGTATTTGGCTACGTGTGTTGGTTCGAACGCATTGGCTGACAGTTGCACGACGTCATCCAACCGCGAAGCGAAATAGACCAACGACCACAGCACGTCACCCGCTTCGCCGGAAAATTGCGCGGCGACTTCTTCCGCCGACAATTGCGCGAACTCTGCGCGAACGTCATCAGCCGAACGGCCAAGCTCCGTGAAGATGTTGCTCAACCGGCGCACGGAGTATTGCAGGTAAGGGCCTGTCTCGCCGCGAAACTTCAACGCCTCTTCAAAGTCAAAAGCGATGATCGAAGTGCGCGTGTATTTCAGCAGGAAGTAGCGCAGCGCAGCGACGGCGATTTGTCGAGCGATTTTCTGTTGCTGCGCTTCGGACAGGTCAGCGTTGCGTGATTGCACTTCGGCCAGCGCTTTGGCTTCCAGCCGGTCAATCAGATCGTCAGCCTTGACGCCCAAGCCTTTGCGCCCGGACATTCCGATTTGCTGGCGTTGCTGGTCAGCTTCGGAAAGTTCCATGCCGAGTTCGATGGCGGCGGCAGGCGTCAGCGTTACTTTTTCGTATGCCAGATGAGCGCTACGGGCTACGCGCTCGTCGTGATCTATCATCATCACGCCTTTTTTGACGTTGGCTTGCGGATAGGATTGTCCCACGTCAATCACGTTCAAAAACGCCGTGCCATTGCCAAACGGCGGATGCTGGTTGCTGGCGGAACTTTCGTCGCCGGTCGTGATCCAGACTTCGCGTCCGTGGTGATCGTGACGTAACAGTCGGTAATGAAAATCCAGGCCGAGCTTGCCCAGCTTCCAGAGGTGATAAGCAATGTCCTTGCCGGTGTAGGTCACCGTCCCATTCGAGCGAACGATGATCTTGTCGGCATCATGTTCGCTTTCTGCGTCACTCTGCCCCTCTGCCTCTCCTTCTGCTCGTCCCTCTTCGGCGCGCATCACCCAACAACCTTTATTGCGGCCTTCGGTTTCAAAAACGATTGCGCCGCTGACTTTGAGCTTTTCAAAAGCGTGCGCCCAGAAATGCAGATGCAGGATTTCGCTTTCGCGCGCCAGCAAGTCGTAACTGATGTCCAGTCGTGCCATTGTTTCCAAATGGCAATCCACAATGCGCGAAGAAATGTATTCGCCGATTTCGGCAGTCGCGTTGTTGCCTTCTTCGATCTCGTGCAGCGTTTGCGCGCGAATTTGCAGCCGGGTTTTGTCTTCTTCGTACCACTGGCCAACGCGCGAATAAAGGTCCCAGCAGTAATAGTCGAAATTGTCTTCGCGTTTGGCGACCGGGCGTTCGGCGATGGCTTTGATTTCGGCCAGCGATTTGTTTTCCAGATTCATGAAGCCGACGACCACGTCGGCCACCTGCACGCCGGTGTTGTCAATGTAGTTATGAATTTCGACGCTCTCGCCAGTGGCTTTCAAAATGCGAGCCGTCGTGTCGCCCAAGACAGAGTTGCGGACATGGCCGATGTGCGCGGCTTTGTTCGGATTGATTGATGTGTGTTCAACGATCAGCTTGCCGGATTGCGGATTGCGGATTGCGGATTGCGGATTGCTAAGTTGAGAAAATATCTCAGCGCGGTTGAAGAAGACGTTCAGATAGCCCGGCCCGGCGATTTCGACGCATGCGACGCCGGAAACTGTTTTCAATCCGTCGGCCAGTTTGTTCGCAATCTCGCGCGGATTTTTCTTTTCGCCGGTCGCGGCTTTGATGCGTTTGGCCAGATCAAACGCCAGCGGAAACGCCAGGTCGCCGAGTTCGGTTTTCGGCGGAATTTCAGAAACGACATCGTCCAGTTCTACGGAAAAATTGTCGCGCACCAGCGCGATCAGCGTTTGTTTGATTTCGTTTGTCAGCGATGAAGCCATCGTTGTTCGGTTACTCCTGTCGGGAAATTTGCGCGGCAACCCGTTGGCACGCGCTTGCTCAAGTTCAATTGTGAGGTGTATAACCTCGCCAGTTCTCTGGCGCGTTGGTGTAACTGGTTAACACGCCGCCCTCTCAAGGCGGAGAGCACGGGTTCGAGTCCCGTACGCGCTATCAAAAATTCAAAATCCAATGAAATAACGGCAGGTCACTTGCGGCCTGCCGTTACTGTTTTACCCAATACTTAAACCGTGTTCAGCCTCTTGGTGGCAAAACAGGCCTGAACAACGCCTGCTCAATTCGTTCGACCTTCGTTTGCAAACCCACTACTTCCTTTTGCAAAGAATCGGAGCGAGCATTGTTTTCCATTCTAAGCGTCTGCATCTCGGATCGCAGCACATCAATTTTACCCTCCACTCTGGATGAGCTTTCATTGAGCGTGGCTTCGAATCGCTTATCCATCTCCTCTAAACGCTTGTCCATTTGTTCCATCAGCTTGTCCACGTGGCGTTGATTAAGATAAATCGCGCCGAAAATGGTCAGAATAAAACTGCCTGATGCAATAATTGCGCTGATAACAATTGGATTCATAGTCACCTTCCTGACGCTGAAATCTTGCAACCGGAGTTTACAGGCTCAGCGCCTCTTTCACCAACGCCTGTTGCTCCAACTGGTGAACCATATATGAGCCGGTGGCCGGGCTGGCGCTGGCTACGCGGCCAACGTAACGAAGTTCCTGCCCGGTTCGCTTCAAACCTTCCAACCAGGGGCGTATGAAATTCCAACCGCCCATGTTTTGCGGCTCTTCCTGCACCCAGAACAGTTGTTTCGCGCTGCTGAACGACGACAGCCAGCGTTGCAGCAAACTCAACGGAAACGGATAGAACTGTTCCAAACGAAGGATGGCGATCTTGCCGCTGTTGTTTTTGTCCTGCTCGGCCAACAGGTCGTAATAAACCTTGCCGCTGCACACCAGCACTCGTTCGACGTTCGCCGGATTCACATCGTCGCCGATGACGGGATGAAACCCTCCGCTGCTGAATTGATCCAGCGACGACACAGCCGCAGGCAAACGCAACAAGCTTTTCGGCGTCATGACAATCAGCGGCTTTCGCAGTTCCTGTTTGACCTGGCGACGCAGCAAGTGGAAATACTGCGCCGGAGTCGTCGGGTAACACACCTGCATGTTGTCTTCGGCGCAAAGTTGCAAATACCGTTCAAGCCTCGCGCTGGAATGTTCAGGCCCCTGGCCTTCGTAACCGTGCGGCAACAACATCACCAAACGCGAAGTCTGTTTCCATTTGTCTTCGCTGGGCGAAATGAACTGGTCAATCAACACCTGGGCGCCGTTGGCGAAATCGCCGAATTGCGCTTCCCACATCGTCAAACCGTCGCGCGACACAATCGAATATCCGTATTCGTAACCGAGCACACCGGCTTCGGACAACGAACTGTCGAAGACTTCAAACTTGACGCCATTGCTTTGTAATGTTTCCAGCGGAGTCCACGAATCGCCGGTTTGTGTGTCGTACAAAATTGCGTGGCGCTGGCTGAATGTGCCGCGACCGCAATCCTGACCGGACAATCGCACCGACGTGCCTTCCAGAATCAACGAGCCAAAAGCCAGGCCTTCGGCGAATCCCCAATCCACAGGGATTTCTCCGCTGCCCATTTTGGCGCGGCGAGACATCTGGCTGACCATTTTGGGATTGATCGTGAAGCCTTGCGGAACGACGCTCATCGTGCGCGAAACTTCGTCCAGCATGTCGCGCGCGACACCGGTTTCCAGCACCGTCGAACCGTCCATATCCGGTTTCATTTCCGGCGGAGCGGTCATTGGCTTTTTGTTGGCGACGATTTCTTTTGCCGAAGCCAGCGCAGTTTCGTAACTGCGCCAGACGGTTTCGATCATCTGATCCACTTCTTCGCGCGTCAGTGTGCCTTCGCGGATCAATTGCCGGCTGTACAATTCACGCACGCCGGGATGTTCTTTGACGCGCTGATACATCAGCGGTTGGGTGTAACTGGGTTCGTCGCCTTCGTTGTGGCCGTGTCGCCGGAATCCGATCAAATCAATCACCACGTCTTTGTTGAATTTCTGGCGGAAATCCAGCGCGATTTGCAGCACGCGCCAGGCGGCTTCCACGTCGTCGGCGTTGACGTGAAAAATCGGCAATTGAGTCATCTTGGCGATGTCCGTCGAATAAATCGAAGACCGGCTGGAAGTCGGCGAAGTCGTGAAGCCGATCTGGTTGTTGATGATGAAATGAATCGTTCCGCCCGTGCGATAACCTTTCAGGTCGGCCAGATTCAGCGTTTCGGTGACGATTCCCTGTCCGGCAAATGCGGCGTCGCCGTGAATCAACACCGGCCAGACGCGCGCACGAGCTTCTTCGCGGGCGATCTGCATGGCGTCCTGTTTGGCGCGCGCCATGCCTTCGACCACAGGATCAACGAATTCCAGGTGACTTGGGTTAGGCGACAAGGTCAGCGTCAATTCTTTGCCATTGATGTCGCGTTTGCCGACGGCTCCCTGATGGTATTTGACGTCGCCTTCGTCGGCGGGAAAGTTCGGATGCACTGTGCCTTCAAACGAAGTGAAGATGCGTTCGCTCATGTAATGGCCGATGATGTTGGCCAACACGGTCAATCGCCCGCGATGCGCCATTCCCAGCACGATTTCTTCGGCTCCGCGCTGGGCTGTGCCAGCAATCAACTGATCCAGCACGGGAATGATGGATTCGCCGCCTTCGACCGAAAATCGTTTTTGCCCCAGATATTTGGTGTGCAGGAACTTTTCAAATTGTTCAGCGGCGATCAAACGATCCAGCAATTGTTTTTTGACTTCCACTGGAATTGGTTCGGGATTGCGTTCGATGCGTTCTCGAATCCATTGTTTCTGTTCTCTGCTGGTGATGTGGCGGCTTTCGGTTCCAACCTTGCCACAGTAAAACCGAATCAGCATGGCCCAGATTTCGCGCAATGTGGCGTATTCCTTGCCACCCAGACCGCCAGTGTAAAACTCTCTATCCAAATCCCAGATCGAAAGCCCGTAAGTTTCGATTTCCAGTTCGGGATGCGCATAGAGATGGATCATGTGCAGCGGATCAATGTCGGCAATCAGATGGCCGCGCACGCGATACGCATTGATCCATTCAAAAATCGCCGCCTGTTTTTTGATTTCCTGTCGTTCGCGGTCAACGCCCGACAGCATGGGATTCACGTCCACAGACCAGCGCAGCGGCTTATAGTTGATGCCCAGATCGGCGAAGATTTCGTCGTAAAAATCATGTTTGCCCAGCATCAGTTCGTGAATGTACGCGAGGAACATTCCCGATTCGGCGCCCTGAATGATGCGGTGATCGTAGGTGCTGGTGATGTTGAACACCTTGCTGATGCCGAGTTGCGACAACGCCGCGTCGGTCATGGCAGCGTATTCCGGCGGAAATTCAATGGCGCCGGTGGCAATGATTGCGCCTTGTCCGGCCATCAATCGCGGGCTGGATGATGAAGTGCCGATGGTTCCCGGATTGGTGATGGAAATCGTCGTGCCTTGAAAATCGCTGACCTGCAATTTGCCGTCGCGCGCGCGAATGACAACGTCCTGATAAGCCTGGACGAATTGCCAGAATGTCATCTTGTCGGCGGCCTTGACGTTCGGAACCAGCAAACTGCGCGAACCGTCTTTTTTCTGAATATCCACGGCGACACCCAGATTCACGTCGGTACGTTTCAAACGATAAGCCACGCCGTCTTTTTCTTCATACCCGTCGTTCATCTGCGGGAATTTGGCCAGCGCTTTCAGAATCGCCCAGGCGATGAAATGCGTGTACGACGTTTTGCCTTTGCCCTGTTCATCCAGATAACGATTGACCCAGCGACGGTTTTCATCCAGCAGTTTGATCTGAATCTGCCGCAACGAAGTCGCCGTCGGCACGCTCAAACTGGTTTCCATGTTTTCGACGATCTTCATCGCCGGGCCGCGAATTTGCAGGCGTTCTCCGACGGTTTCAGCGGCGGGCGCAACAGCAGGTTTGGCAGCGGGTTGTACAGCGACCATTTGCGGCGCAGCAGCAGGCGCAGCCTTGGCAGCGACGGCCTGTGCTTCAGCTTTCACCGCGCCATTGCCGCCAAGCAACGAATGAAAATAACTTCCCCATTCGTCGCCGACGGAATTCGGGTTGTACTGGAATTGGCGGAGCAGGTCTTCAACGTAAGTGGCGTTGGCTCCAAAGTCATTGGCAATGATATTGGCAATTTCTCTTTGATCTCGCATTGGTGCTTGGTGACCTTTCGTAATTATGAAAGCGGATGTTTGATCCGAATCCTCAGTGTTTTAAGGAACGACATCCTACAATATCCGCTCGAACTTGGTACAGCGAAGCCGCTGAAGTTATAGTCATCGCACGCAGTCAAAATTCACAGAGGTAAAATCGCAATGGGTTTGTACTCAAAATACATTTTCCCGCGTTTGCTGGATTGGAGTTTGGGCAATCCGCAGATGGGAAAATATCGCCGTCGCGCGCTGGAACCGGCTGCGGGCGAAACGCTAGAAATCGGTTTCGGCACGGGTTTGAATCTGTCGCATTACCCGGCGACTGTCACCAATCTGACGGTAATTGATTCCGAAAACATGCTGATGACACTGGTAGATCGGCGCATTGCCGAATGCCCGTTGCCGGTCGTCAAAATGCAGCTCGATGCTCAAGGAAGATTGCCCTTTGCTGACAGTTCGTTTGACTCAATCGTGACAACCCTGACGTTGTGTTCGATTGAAAATACCGATCCGGCCCTGGCGGAAATTCGTCGCGTGCTGAAACCCGACGGCAGGTTTATTTTCTGGGAACACGGGCGCAGCGACGATCAAAACACCGCTCGCTGGCAAGACAGGTTGAATCCATTGCAACGAGTCATCGGCGCAGGTTGCAACATGAATCGCAAAATTGACGAGTTGATTGCCTCCGCCGGATTTGAAATCACTACGCTGGAACGGTTTCTGATGCCAAAGACACCGCGCTTGCTCGCCGAAATGTATCGCGGCATTGCCTCAAAGTAGGGCAAGCTGCCAAGCTTGCCCCGGATTTCTATAAAGACGTTTTTCGAGATCGCCAAGCAAACTTGGCAGCTTGCTCTACTGCAAAGGAAACATCCATGCATCACACTCACAAACTCTTACTCGCGTTTGCCGCCGCCATTCTGGTTGCCGGAATCGTCCTGCTGTGGAATCAAACTTCGCACGCGCCCGAACCCGTCGAACAAACTCCTGGCCAATCTTCCAGCGAATCAGCCAAACCTGAATCCGCCAAAATTGACGAAACCAAGCTGGTTGATCTGACCTATCCCTTCGACGAAAAAACCATTTACTGGCCGACGGCGAAACCGTTTGAATGGCAAAAAGAATCTTGGGGAAAATCGGCGGGCGGGTATTGGTACACGGCGGGAAGGTACGCAGCCAGCGAACACGGCGGAACTCATCTGGACGCGCCCATACACTTCGGCGAGGGCAAACAGGCAGCGGACGAAATTCCCATCACTCGCCTGGTCGGCCCGGCCATCGTGATTGACATTACGCAAGCCTGCGCAGGCAATGCCGATTACCAATTGTCTGCGGCGGACATTACATCGTGGGAAACGACGCACGGCGCCATTCCCGGCGAATCCATCGTGCTGGTTCGCACCGGATGGGGAAAATTCTGGGGTGATAAGAAAAAGTACCTCGGCACAGACACGCCCGGCGACACCGCGAATTTGCACTTCCCCGGCATTTCACGCGAAGCCGCTGAATTGCTCGCACAACGAAAGATCGAAGCCATTGGCATAGACACCGCCAGCATTGATTACGGCGCGACAAAAGATTTCATCACGCATCAAGTGCTGAACGGAGCGAACATTTACGGCCTGGAAAACGTCGCCAACTTGGAACGCCTGCCCGCCAAAGGCGCAACGCTGATCGCACTGCCCATGAAAATCAAGGGCGGCACGGGCGCTCCAGCGCGGATTGTGGCGTTGCTACCCTAACGTTTACGCTCACTTTCCTTTTTTTGCTTTTTGAAACAGCGAGGCACCAGTTTCTTAAATTCACACGCAGATCATCGTCTGGCCTTGATAAGTTACTCGTCGTTCATGCAGTAAACGGGTCCTCAACCTATTTCAAAACTCTAGGGAGAGCTTATGTCAAAATTGCGCGTGGGACTTCTTGTGGGTGTTGCGGGATTGGCGTTGATTGGTGCGTCTTATTTCGCCTGGCAACTGTGGTTTCGACCACCTAAACCAATAATTCCTAAACTCAGCATCAGCAAATACGGAACTATCATCGGCATAACTGACAGTATTACCGGGATAGACCTGACAAATGGCAAGCAAATTGATGACGGTTACATGATTGCTTATCAAAGAAACGGCAAGCGGAAATTCGTCAGCGTCGTCGGTGACAGCGCAATCGGTGGAAATGTCAACGGGGCATTGAAGGGAAACTCGCCTTACACTGGAAAAGTGATTTATTACCCCGGTAGCACATCCGCAATTGTTACCCTGCTGGACGATCAGCAGAAATCTTTTCTGAAAATCACCAGCAGTTTCTGGGTTAACCCTCAGAATGGCGAGATTTTGATTTCAAGGGCGGTTGTGCCGGAACCTGACCCTTTCAACTCATCGCTGGTAATTGAAGCAGTGGAGACGTATTCGAACAACAGAGTCCTAGCCTCGAAAGCTAGCAAAAAGGTTGATATAGACAGGGCGTCTTGGGCAATTCTCGATTGGACTTGCTGGCTCTGTCAGGATAATGCTGAAAAACCAGAAAACAGAACTCCCATTTGTGCCGCAACTTTGACTGGGGTTGATGCAAAGGAATACTTTGTTTGCCTGAACTGTGAAACATCCGCCGATGGGGGGCCCCGCTCAATTTTAGTTAGCAGCCCACCACCACCTATTCCAGAAGAAGTAGCGGAATTGGCTACCAGATTCCCCAACAGAAGAACTTTCCCGTTTGGCGAACTAGGTCTTGGGATTCCTATTGATTTGTCGCGCCGCGGTTTCATTACGTTTTGCGCAAAGTGCGAAGGGGAGCTTCCGCGTGATCCCAGAACGGGTGAGACAATTACGGCTTACACCATACATGCCATGGTTGGCGAAGAGAGACGCCCCGTCACACCACCCGAATGTGTTCACCTGATTCGATATAACCACTCAGATATTCCTGGCGATGGGGTTGAGCCGTTTGCAATAGTCGAAACTCGCACCATTCCAAGACTTGATCCATAAGCAATGCTCGGCTTTATTCGGCGCTGCAGATGAAAAATAGACATTTCAAGTCAATGTTCGCTTTGATCGTTTCGTGTTGCTTCCTGAGCGGCGGTGCGGTTTTTTCACCGCTTTTTATTAAAGCCTCAGCTCAGGCTGGCACTCAGCACGATGGGTACCATGACTTGGTACGTTTGATAGGGAAAGGTGAACATCTTCGAGCAGTCGAGTTTGGATTATCTTTGCTTTCCCCAAAAACCGAACAACGATTCGAGTTTTTTGAACGACTCGCTCAAGCAGCAAAATTGTCCGGCAGACTCGAAGAAACCCGAATAGTTTTGGCTCGGCTGGTGTTGCAAAATCCGGCCAATGTCAGGCTGAGTTATGGCCTGGCATTGGTTCAACTTGAATCCGGCAATTCGCAATTGGCCATTGCCGCGCTGAAAGAATGTGTTCGGCAATTGCCCGAAGAACCTTTGCCGATGCTCAGCCTGATCCATGCCTTTCATCGCCTGGCTCAACCACAGGCTGCTGCGGATTTTCTTGCTGAAGCGCTTAAGCAAAACCCTGAGAATTTTGTCGCTCGACTCGGAAAAGCTCTTCACCTGAATCTCCTCAAAGAGTATCAATCAGCAGTCGAAGAAGTTGCGATTGCCGTTCGACTGGCGCCAACAAATTCTCTGACCTGCCTCTATCAATCTCAATTTATGTTTCAAGCAGTTCGGTTGAAAGAAACAATTGGTGCAGCCAAACAATGTTTGCTGGTTACCGGTGAGCCGGAGTTGGAAATTCGACGAGATTTGTTGTTGGGACTCGGAACCGCACAGGCCATTCTTGGTGAAACAACCGCCAGCGAACATCTTCTCTCGGCGCGGGCAATATCCGTCAGCCTGGAAGACAAACCAAACCAACGATTGGCATCCGCTCGACTCGGTTCGACTTATTGGGCGCAAGATTTTTATTCCGAGGCAGTGTCTGAATATAAACAGGCAATCGCTCTTTCCATTGAACTATCGGATCGCCTCAACGAAGGAACCGCTTTGGCCAATCTGGGCAGTTTGTACCTGACAATTGGCAACTACGAAGCCGCTGAAAAGTCATTGAGGCAATCTTGGTCCATTTTGTCTACTTTTCCCGACGATGAACCCTACGTAACCCACAAAGTGAACATTTGGGCGCGAATCGGCATTTTACAAACCGAACAGGGAAACTTTGAGAACGCCATCAAATCGTACAACGAATCGCTTCGATATGAAGAACTTCGTAAGCCTCAGGCTCCGCAAGCGTCAACGTTCAACGCGCTGGCCGGTTTGTACCTGAAAACCGGCGGGCATTCACAGGCACGGGGCGATCAGCAACAGGCACGTGCCGATTACGTGCAAGCACGCACACTCATAGAAAAAGCCAGGTCTCTGGATTCCGGGCAAATGCTGGAACCCAGCTTGATCACGCTTGCGCTTTCTGGTGAGGTGCATTTTCGCTGCGAAGAGCTAGCTGAAGCAGAAAAAGATTTCCAGAAGTTGCTGGAACACACTGAACACGGAAAAAACCCTCACCACCGCTGGAAAGCCCTGGCAGGCTTGGCAGCCATTTGGGAAAAACAGCATCAACGGGATGCGGCGCTGGCGTTTTACCGCCAGGCAATCAAAGAGATGGAAAGCGTTCGCGTTCGATTGGCAGGAGTTGAAAGCCGCGCCCTGTTCTTTCAGGACAAAGTCGTAACGTATCACCGCATGGCGGGTCTGTTGATGAAATTGAAAAAAGACTCTGCCCAAAAAGGCGACCTGCATGCAGCTCAGACTTATGCCACAGAGGCATTGGAGATTACAGAACGCGCTCGCGCTCGTTCGCTCCTGGACTCACTCAGCCAAATCACACGAAATTTGGCCACAGAGATTCCGCAAGATTTGAAAATCGAGCGACTGCAAATCCAAACACGTTTTTCTGAAACCGAATCGAAACTTCGAATTGCCACCGCTGAGAAGCCGATGAACACAAAGAAAGTAAAAGCGCTGGAAGAAGACTTGAAACGTGACATTGAAGCATTAAGCCAATGGCAAATCCGGCTTCGACAACGGAATCCAAAGTATGCTGACCTGCAATATCCTGAACCGCTTAAGCTTGAACAAGTTCAGCAAATGCTCAGAGGCAATTGAACTTTGTGCCAACTGATTTTCTGCTGTAGCCATAGCGGATCAATCCTCTCACTCAAACCAACCTTAATTTCTGAATTCCACACGGTGAAATCCGAAGCTCACGATTAGGATGCCGTAGTCAGCTAACCCTTTTACTGAAAAGTCAGACGAACGTTCGGCGGACTGGCTAATGCTCTTGGCTTTTGCGGGGGCAAGCTGGTTTAGCCCCACAATTGAAGGAGAACTATGAAAAAAACAATCGGCTTGAAAGATCATTCGCCAATTGTGCTGGCAAAAAAACGAGACAAAACCTCAACTCTGTCACCTTTTCCGATCCCTCCGGCTCCGAAGAAAAACCAGCCTTGCAAGAACCTGCTCGTGCAGGGGATGCAGACGGTTGATTTTGCATTCGGTCCGGCAAATGGAAGAGCGCAGTATCTGTTGGTACGTGATGTCCCAATTCCTCGTGGAGTGACAGACGTATTCGCATCCATACAAGGCTTTACGTTTGCCTTTGGTGTGCTTGAATTTACATCGCCAGGAACATCAACCGATTACAAATGGCATCGCGCCGATCATCATTTCGGATTGGCAGAAGCCTATGTTCAAGTCGTGCGCGTTATGAGCGACAAGGTAACTCTTCGAATGGGCATGTTGCTGCGAGATGACGATGGAAACGAGGCTTGGACGGGAATCATCAAAATTGGCCTGTTATTTCTCGGCCCCACTTGTTGAAATCCAAAACATCTGTTTCCAGCGATTTTCATCCAACTTCTCCAGCGGTGACTAAAGTGACGGACGGCCTTCCCGCAAGGGAGAGAATCAGATAAAGTGCGCGGCGCAAGCGTAGCTACTCCCCAAGCGTTGTTTCGTTTGCGCCATCCACATTCTTGCAAAAACAACCCGGCAATCTCGGCACGTTGCCTTCAAATCTACCAAGGAGCTAGCCATGCAGTACCTTGTCACGATGGAATATGTAGAACCTGGCCCATTGTTCGCGGCGGAGCAACTGGGGCAAATGGTGGAACAAGCGATTCTTCCCAGCTTTGACCTGCTGGCCAGTTTGCAAGCGAATGGAAAAGTCGTTGCGGGCGGCGTTCCCGCTGGCAGCAGAACCGCTGTGTTCATTGTCGAAGCCGCTTCCCACGACGAATTGGATCAGTTGGTCGAAGGCATTCCGTGGTGGGGCGTGATGAAAACGACGGTCGCGCCGCTGCAATCTTTTGCCAAACGCGTGGCGAATGATCGCGCGCTGCTTGAACGGATCAAGTCTATGGCTCCATAGCCGATCTCGGCGAATGCCAATTACCAGCAAACCATCCTGCCAACAATGCAGCAATACATTTGGAGAGGAATATGAGAGCTTGCCTGCTTGTTGTGATTGCCAGTATGTTCTGCCTGAGCCTGTTTTCGGCTCAGGCGCAGCAACAGAAACCATCCGCTCAGCCAACCGCCGCCACACCTTCGTTACAGGCGGAAGAGCGGCGATTTCTAATGGATTATCTGAAACGGACTCGCCAGATGATGCACGATGCGGTGCGTGACGTTTCGCCTGAACAATGGACGTTCAAACCCAAGCCTTTTCGCTGGTCGGTGGCTGAATGTGCCGAGCACATCATCCTGACTGAGCGGTGGCTCATGAGTGAGTTCGCTGCCAAGTTTGGAAAAGGTGATGAACCGGCTTACATCTTTCATTGGCGCAAAATCAAACCCAAGCCGAGCGATTTTTCGATCATTCCACTTGAAGATCGCCGACGTATTGACTTGGTTATCCTGAACGACATTCTCGACCGGTCGTTGGTTGATACCAGCATTCCCAGCAATCCACCGCCGGAAGCGACGATGGCTCCGACTGGTAAATACAAAACGCCGGAAGAAATGCTGAAAGCCTTCGACAAACAGCGCGATGATACATGGCGAATCATCGAAACTCTGAAAGTAGATTGGCGACAGCATTACATCTACCCTGGAAACAGCAGTTTTCTATTTGACGGTTATCAATATCTACTGCGAATTCCCGGCCACACCGAACGCCATTTGATGCAGTTGTGGGAAGTCAAACGCGATGCCAACTATCCAAAAATTGGAGGATCAAAGTAATGTCAAAAATCAGCGATGCAATTCAAACCGGCAACAAAAATTTCATGGCGGCATTTGATCGCGGCGATGCTGCGGGCGTAGTCGCTTGTTACACCGCCGATGCGCGGCTGCTGCCTCCGGGCGGAGCGCCGATGAGCGGCACTCCCGACATTGCGGCCTTCTGGCAAGGCGCGATGAACATGGGCATCAAATCCGCCAAACTGGAAACCAAGCACGTTGAGGAGCGCGACGATCTGGCCGTCGAAGTCGGCCACTACACCTTGACCATCCAACCCGAAGGCGGCGCGACGATAACCGATGTCGGCAAATACGTGGTGGTCTGGAAAGACGACGGCGGCACGTGGAAACTGCACATTGACATTTGGAACTCAAATGGAGCGGCCTAACCGATAGGGAGGAAATCAATGGATCGAGCCAAGAAGGTAGAAATTGTTGAAAGTTACATCAACGGTTTGGGAAACAAGCGAGACTTCACCGGAGTTCCGTTTGCGCAGGATGTGACCTTTGAAAATCCAATGACCCCCAAGCTGCATGGTGTCGAAGCCGTGACGAATTATCTGTCGGGGCTATTTCCGGCGATCAAAGGCTGCCGGATTAAAGACCACATCGTCGAAGGCGAGTACGTCGCCAGCCTTTTCGATTTTGAGACCATCTTCGGTGTGATTCCAGTCTTTGACCGGTTCCGCCTCGACCTGGAAAAGGGACAGATCAAAGAAATACGGCCTTATTACGATCCGAGGACGATCACGGAAGCGATGCTTCAAGGAAACAAAGACCTCATCACTCGCTACTTTGCCGCCCTCAGCGGCAAAGCCAAAACCGACGCCATCGTCGGCGAATTCACCGACAGCGAGGAATTGAAACAGCACATCGCAGCCTTTGAATCGGCGTTTCCGAAATACGAACTCTTTGCGGACGAAATGATTGCCGAAGCCGACAAGGTCGTCGTCTGCGCGCGGTTTCGCGGCACGCACAATGGCGATTTGATGGGAATTGCGCCGACCGGCAAAACGGTGGCGTTGCCGTTTGTGGCTATTTATCAGGTTGCCGAAGGAAAAGTTGCAGGCTTCAGCCTGACGTTCGATCAGTTGGATTTGCTGAAACAACTCGGCGTGATGCAATGACAAGAAGCGGTTCGCGTCAACGCGGTTCGCCGTGTTGCGCAAACGCCGCCCAATAATACGGCGCGTTCCATTGGCGGCTGCGGAACAGTTTCAACTGCGCCGCACGTAGAGCCGCCGATGGGCGCAATTTCTGTGTCAGCAAGCCGCGGTACAGTTCGCTCATCAAACTGGCCGTGGATTTGTCATTCACGTCCCACAAACTGACGACGACGCGGCGCGCTCCGGCATACATAAATCCGCGCGTCAAACTCATCAACCCTTCACCTCGCACTTCCTTGCCCAAACCGGTTTTGCAGGCGCTGAGCACCACCAGTTCAGCCGGCAAATTCAAATTGTAAATTTCCACCATTCGCAGAAAACCGTCCCGTTTGCGCCCTTCGGAATCCAGCAGCGACAACACCAACCCGGAAAGTTCCGGCGTCGTGTTGTCCATAAACCCGTGCGTGGCGAAATGAACGTAGCGGTATTGGCCCAATTCCGGCTTTAGCGCAGCTTCTTGCGTGGCGTCAAAATCCAGCGCGCCGAAGCTACCATCTTGCGGCGCGAATTTCAGAATTGCATTGGCCTCTTCGCGCGAAAACGGCAGGCGTTGCAACCCGGCGCGTTCGCCATCCAAACCGACATTCCGAATCGCGCGCGTCAATTCATCCGTGGCAATCGCCGCTTCCGCCGATTTTTCTTTGGTTGCTGGCGTTTGCCGCTCACGCGCCAGCCGGTCACGAACATCTTTTGGGACACGTTCGTCGTCAGCTTCAAACACCGGATCGGCAAATACGGCCAGCGTCTTCGGCGCGGGCTTTCGGTCTTTCAATTCGCGCCGGAGCACGGCCAGCGTCGAGGCCGACGGCAGGTTGACGATTTCGTAATCCAGAATTAGTGGTCGGTAGCCGGTGGTTGGTGGTCGGTTGGTGCGGGAGTTTTTACCGACAACCGCCAACCGATCACCGATCACCGGAAGAGCCGCAAACGGCACGTACTGCAACTTTCCGTCGGCCACAATCAACAACTGCTTCGGACGTTTGCTGCGAAGCTCTTTGGCAGCGGGCGCAAGTATTAACCGGCTTAATTCGGCGGCAGCAATTTGAAATTCGGCGTCCGCTTTTTTGATTCGCACCCGCCTCTCTTCTTCGTCTTCAAAATCAATCTTGAGATTCCGAGCCGTCAGCAAATCGTAAACCCGCTGCGCCGCTTTTTCGATGATTTCGCCTTTGTCCAGTTCGTAGCTGTTGAAACTGTTTGCCGAAATCGCCCACAGAAAACTTTGCTCTTCACCCAGCGCATATTCCAGCAACAGCGTGTCATGACTGGCAACGACTTCTTTCTGAATTTGCGATGAGCTGAGCGACTGCGGTTGTATCAGCGCGGCATAGTGTGGGTTGTCGGTTCTGATTTGTCCGCGCACTCGTTCAAGCTCGGCGGAGAGTTCGGTAATTTCCCGCGCGACGCTGGCGGCTTTGTCTCGGTTTGCGTTTGCTTCACTCAAGCGGTTTTGCTCGATGGCTTTCATTTTGAGTTGCTTCAACACGCGCTGCTCCCGCTCAAGCAACGCGGCTTCGACGCCTTGCCGAATGCCGACGCGCGCTTCGGCCAACGATGTCAGCAAAACCCTCGCGTGTGCCCGCTCGGCCATTTGCAACGCTTGCCGGTCAAGAGCGGCAGACGAGTTATCCCGATGCTGCTTCATCAATATTCCGATGTAGCTTTCATAGGCTTGATAATTGACACCGATGAAACTCGCGCGTGCCTCGCGGTTGACAAACTCGGAACCCGCAGTTTCGACAAGCTTCACCCCTTCTTCCGCACAATCGCGTGCTTGCTTCATCTCCCCGTTGTGCGCGGCAATCCGAGCGAGCTCTACCAGCGACCTCGCCTCAGATACGCGGTCGCCCCGCAGGCGCGCGAGTTCCAGCGACTCGCGGCAAGCAGTGACGGCAGATGAGTAATCGGAAAGTTTGTGATAAGCGCGGCAAAGTTCGTGCAGGGCGTACATCAATTCGAGCCGGTCGCCGGTCGCACGATGCAAAGCAATCGCCTGTTGCCCGTACTCCAATGCTTTGAGCAGATCGTTCAAGCGCTGGTTATCGAGGGCCAGGCGCGATAAGGCACTTGCCTCACCGCTTTTGTTGTTGCGCGCACGCGCCAGAGCTAAGGCCGCTTGACGATATTCGAGCGCTTTTCGGTTGTTGCCCAGCATGTGATGCGTGTCGCTCAGCGTTTGCAGCGCGAAGAATTCATAATCGGCAGCGCCGGACTCTTTGGCTAACTTCAACCCTTCTTCGCCAATGAGCAGAGCTTTGCCGGCTTCTCCCAGCGCATTCCACACTCCTGCAAGATTAATGAGCGGCACTGTTGTTGCCGCCTGGTCTCCGATCTCACGATACAAAGCGACAGCGGCGGCAAGCGCGTCGAGCGCTTGTTGCATGTTGCCGGTTTCTTGATATAGCCCGCCGAGATTGGTGAGCGTGCTTGCTTCCTGCCACTTATCATTAAGCGCGCGGCTAAGGACAATCGCTTGCTGATAGTAGCCGAAGGCTGATTCCATAGGACCAAGACGACTGTGACCATTTCCAAGCCGATTGAGCAACTCCATTTCCAGCGCCTTGTCGTTCAGCGCCTGTGCCGACGGCAATGCTTCGCGCAACGCTTCCAACTCTTTCTCCGCTTCGCCCGTCTGCGAGTAAAGCCCTGAGAGATTGCCGAGCGTGACGACAATGCCGCGTCGGTCTCCAAGAGCGCGACGCAAGGCGAGCGAGCGTTGAAAATAATCAAGCGCCGCCAGCGGCCCGTGCAGCGCCAATTGGATATTGCCGATCAGGTTCAGCGTTTCGGCTTCGCCTGCTTGATCCTTCAGTTCCCGCCGCAGCACGACGGCTTGCTCGCAATAACCCAAGGCAACCTGCCGTTCGCCCAGTCTGTTATACACAGAACATAGGCCGTTGCGTGTCGTCGCTTCCTTGCGGCGGTCGCCCAGACTTTGCCACAACAGCAAGGCGGCCTTGTACTTCTCGACGGCTTCACGGCGGGAGGCAGGAGTCGCAGCAGTACGCAGCTTTTCCGCTTCAGCCAGCAACTGATCGGCTACATTGGTTTGCGAACCCTGGGCGGCGAAAGCTGGCGCACTGGGAGCAGGTCGGCGCTGTAGTGCGCTGGTAGTTTGTGGCAATAGAAACAACAGGGCCAACAAGCAGAGACAAAACGAAACTTGTAAACGAGCGAAAAAGGCGAGACGGCGCTGATGGAAAATCATAGCGTTCCTCCTGAAACGTGGCTGGTTTTGACTTCGAAAATTACTTCTGTTTCTGTTCCAATCGCTGAATATCGCTGAGCAAATCACGGCTCAATTGATCGAGAATCTTTTCTTCCGGGCCAGTGTATTGACGCGCGCGAACGCCTGGTATCAATGGCCAGAAAACATCATTGTCGGCGTTGATGATGCGGGCGATGACTCGAAGGCGTTGACCGGATGGTTCGACGGTCAGCTTCAACGCAATGTCGGGTTTGTCCGATTTGTCGGTAAAGACGAATTTTACGTTCGGTTCCAGGCGTTGTCTGAGCAATTCGCCAAACTGCGCGGCCACGGATGAGCCTTTGGCTTCGATAAAAAGCTTTTTCGCCGCCAACAACGAACTCACGGCATTTTCTTCGCGCTGGCTGCGCGTCAGATTTTCAAGCCCGGACGATTTGCTGGCTCGAAGATCAACAGCCAGGAATTCTTCCGGCTCAGGCGGCGATGGATTGAGCAACGGACCGGGTTGTTCAACTGGCGTCGGTGTAACGGTGACGCTTGGGCTGGGTGAAGGCACGACGACCACAATTTCATTGCCACCCTCTTTTCGCGCCAGTCGGTTGAAAAGCAATCCGGCGGCAATCAAAAGTAGCGCATAAACCAGTACAGGTTTCAGCCAGTTTCCGTCGCCGCTCGGCCAGAACCAGCTTTTGAATCGGGAAAGCAGAGAATAGCTCGGCACGAAATACCGGATTTCAACGCTGCCTGCCGCTTCGCCGGTTGGTGTGATGGTCAGCGCCAATCGTTGACCGCCTTCGGGAGCAAATTCCACCTGCTGCGGTTTCAGCGCATTCCGCAAAATTTCGTATTCCAGCATGTGTGCGGCCAGCAGCAATTCGCCTTGCGTATCGGTTGCGCGAACCTCAATCAGCTCCGCGCCGTCGCCAATGTCGAAACGTGTTTGGTCGTTTCGCTCCGCATCAAGCCGCGCGCATTCTTCGCCATCCACCAGCACGCGCAAGGTTCCACCCGTTGAATTTTTGCGGCGTCGGGATTGCCGTTCCAAATGCTGCGTCATTAACCGGCGGTCTTTGTGGCTCAATGTCGGAGGCAGATTTTCGCTCATCGCAGCCGAACCTCGACCAGCGTCTCCATCTTCAACCTGGCCAAACGCAAACATCGGAATCGCCAATCGCTTTTCAGGAGTTTCGCGTCCCAAACCAGCCACCAGTCGGTTGAAACAAGCCGGATCGAGCGTTGCGTGAAAGCGATTGGTTTCAATGGAATGTTCTTCGTCCGGGTCATTTCCGTCGAATCGCAATTCGGGTAACTCGCCGGTTTGCGCATCAAACCTTTCCGGCACGACACAACGGGTCCCCCACGGTGTGAATTGCCGCAAACATTCATGCACCAACGTCACAAACCGCGACGAGTTGTCGTGTGTAACAAACCGCTCTTCGCCGCGCGCACCACGCGTTACATTGAGCAATCCGCTAAAGCGTTCTTTCAGTTCGCGCATCAGCGTGGCTTTGCAAGCACGAAAATAATCGTCGTCAGGAACCCGGTCAGCGGATTGCAACACAACACCGTATAGCTCCACCGTATCTGCCGTGGAGTAATTGTGCAGCAACCGGCTGATGCCCAACGTGACATACAACGATTTGCGTCGCACCGTAATTCTGACCAGATGTTTGACGAAATGAACGATCATCGTTTCCTGGTTCAACGGTTGGCCGGACGCCTGACCTTCCTGTTCGCGGTGGCGTTCGTACTGCTCCGATTCGACGAACACCAGACACTGCAACCTGGCCAGTTCTCCCAGAGAAACCTTGCTGCGCGAATTGCGCCGCAACAGGTAATAGCGCCGCTTGTCGTCTTTCAACAACGCAGCATCCAGAGTTTCTGCCGCCTTCAACGCAATGCATTTGGCAACCTCTTCATCCCGATGGATGAAATGGGCGAGTTGAAAGGCGCGATCCAACAATTCGTCCATACTTGCCATATCAATTCAATTCTTTCGTGTTTGTGTGCAGATGTAATTGTGGGAACAGCGCCCGAATTATAGCCAACTCTTCTGGCTTTGTAAGAACACTTGCCCATTCGGTTTCCGAAATTCACACGGTTGCCAAGCAGCTTTCAAGTGGCAACGAACAGGCTTTCCAACTTCGCCCATCAAGCCTTTTTCGGAAAACCATACGGTCATCATTTCACCGACCGATTACCTTACCCAATGTCACATGAAAACGTTTTGGCAGCGGGAACTCAATTGAAAATCTAAAGAAAGGTAAGCAAGAAGGGTATGTTGTCGCTCAAGAACCACGAATGCCTTGGAAGCTTCGGAACGCTGGAAGATGCTCTGACAGAAATCGGTAAACTGTTGGCCATTCAAACCTCGCGCGAAGTTTTGCTGATCGGCGTTGACGCCCCTTTATCGTTTGGCAACCGAAAACGTCAAACCGCACCTGCGCGACGTTCGTCGCCGTCGGCCAAAACGATTCATCTGTTTCGGACAGCTCCCCAACCCGCAGAACCGGGTTATGCCTTGACACCGCATGAAGCTCGCGTCCTCAGCCTGTTGGTCGAAGGCCACAATTACAAAACGGCGGCGGTCGAACTTGGCGTCACGGTCAACACCGTCTCGTTCCACGTCCGCCGCATTTACGACAAACTCCAAGTCCATTCCAAATCCGAAGCCGTGGCCAAAGCCCTGAAAGATCATTTGGTATGAAAGGAAGATCGCTTCTTGGGAGAGAAAGCCAAGAGATCGATTTACTTCGCGCTGAGCCGCAATCGCCCGAAGGCTTCGGGCGTATGGTAATTGTCGCTATTGACCGGTTGCCAGTTGACGAACACTCGGTTCGGCGGAGCCGCCTGGATGCGGTAAAAATTGATCCGCATTTCGTTGCCAGCCCTGGCCGGGCGTTTGTCTATCTTGTCCATAGGGATGCGCATCGCGCCGTACCAAATCTTCTTCGCCCGATCCAATTGCGCTTTGACTTCATACCCGGAATTCCAGCCGACATCGTGCCTTGGCGGATTCGGTTTGCGATCAATGTCCAAATCCACCCATTCGCCCTGCGGCGACACCTGGAATTCCGTGTAATGTTTGATGTCGTCGAAGTCCGTGCCGATGAACACTTCCGCCACATCCCATTCCCAGAGCTTGTTGGTTTCCGCCGTCGTCGTCGGATTCGGTTTCAGGTGCAGATTTTCGTAAGGACAGATGAACAGCAGATACAGGTTTTTCGCCGTCCATTGCGAACGAATTTCGGTTTTGTGGTTGGCGACGGGTTCGCCCCGACGGCCTTTGTCCATGATGAAGCCCGGCACGTTTTTCCACGCGGCGGAATTCGGATCGGCGGTCAGTTTGAAATCGGCTTTGGCTTGATGACTGATGGCAACGCCAGCTTCGTCGGCGGAACTCGACATTGAACTCATCAACGCGCACACAACGAACAATCCGATCAACATAGAGATTCTTTTCATAGCCATGATTTCCTTGAGTGTGAAGTGTGGAACTGCGTGCTTATTCGTATCGCAACGCGACAATTGGATCGAGCCGCGCTGCTTTCCAGGCTGGCCACAAACCAAACACCAATCCAATGCCTACGCTGGAAACGAAACCGGCGATGGGCGCCCACAACGGAACATAAGAAGGCACCACCATCCGAATCAGCAAGGTCGTCAACCAGCCAATGCCGAGTCCGATCAATCCTCCCATTCCGGTCAACGTCATCGCTTCGATCAGGAATTGCCACAAGATGTCGCGACGTCGCCCGCCAATGGCTTTGCGAATGCCGATTTCGCGAGTTCGTTCAGTGACGCTGACCAGCATGATGTTCATCACGCCTATGCCGCCGACCATCAATCCGACCGATGAAATGACCACCATCGCCAGCGCCACGCCGAACGTGATCGAACGGAATGTGCTGATGATGCCGTCAGCCGTCGCCAGTCCGAAATTGTTCGGTTGGTCGAACAAGACCTGGCGACGAATTCGCAATTGCCCGGTCACTTCATCCAAAGCCTGAGTCAGCATTCCGGGTTTGGCGACGACCGTGATGTAAACATCGTCGGCGCGCGGTTTCAGTTTCTGCGCCAGACTGAACGGCATAAAGATGATGTTGTTCTGGTCGTTGCTCCCTTCGCCGCCACCGAACAGTTGTTCGCGTTTTTCCAATACTCCGATGACGCGAAATTCACGTCCGCCGATGGTCAACATCTTGTCCAGCGGGTTGAGCATAGGGAAAAACTGTTCCGCCACCGAACCGCCGATGACGCACACTTCTTCGCGCGAATCGTTTTCCGACTTGGTGAAGAATCGTCCGGCGCTCATCACCCATATTCCGGTTTGTTCGTAATCGGGCGTGACGCCTTGCAAGACGACCGCTGCCGATTCCTTGCCGCTGCTTTTGACGACCAGCTTGCGACCGAAAAAATCGTTGGTGATGTTCAGAATCGGCGTGGAAACGCTGACGCTGGGCAGTTCGCCCAGTGAAATCGCATCTTCGTAGCTGAGCGGCTTTCGCATGCGCTCTTCACGAGTCGGCGGGCCAAACCGAACGCCGCGCTCCGTCTTGGTCACAAAGATGGAATTGGTTCCGATGGATTCGATCTGTTTGGTGACGGCGTAATCAATGCCGCTGATGATCGAAGCGATGGCCATCACCGTCCAGACTCCAATCACCACGCCCAGCACAGTCAGAAACGAACGCATCTTGTTCATGCGCAGCGTGTCCATCGCCATTTTCAGATTTTCCAGAATGTCGTTGCGGAAGAAGTTCATAATTTTGGGAGGAGTCGGGAACAGGAATTCTGACTACCGACTTCTGACTACTCAGATCGTAATGCTTCAATCGGATCGAGCGTGGCCGCTTTGCGCGCAGGCAGAATGCCGGACAACACGCCAATCAGCCCGGAAATGCCAACGGCAATGACGACGGCGGCAATGGAAAGATAAGTCGGGAAAAACACCGCCGTCACGATTCTGCCGATTGCCCAGGCGATGAAAACGCCCGCCGCGCCGCCAATCGCCGACAAGGTGACGGCTTCGATCAAAAATTGCCGGAGAATGTCTTTTTGCCGCGCGCCCAGACTTTTGCGAATGCCGATTTCTTTCGTTCGTTCAGTCACGCTGACCAGCATGATGTTCATGATGACTATGCCGCCAACCACCAGCGCAATGGCTGGAACGGCGACGGCGGCAATGAAGATCGGCCCCAGAATGCGGTCGCGCATGCCCATGATTGCGTCGGGAGTGCCAATGCCGAAATTGTCTTTTTCGTTGTATTTCAACTGACGACGACCGCGCAGCAAGGCGCGAACTTCTTCCACAGTTTCCTGGTATCGGTTGTCGTCTTTGGCTGTGCCGACAAAATACATGCTGCGTTGGCGAACCGCGGGGCCGAAGGTTTTGATGTAGGTTCTGAGCGGGACGGTCGCAAACACGTCTTGCGGCATGCCAAACACAGTGCCTTTGGCGGCGGCGACACCGATTACGCGAAACGGCAATCCGCGCACGGAAACTTCCTGGCCGACAGCCGAACTGTTTGGAAACAATTTCTCTGCCACATCGAAGCCGAGCAAAATCACGTTCTGCGTGGTGTTGTCTTCCGTTTGCGTGAAGTATCGGCCTTCGGCAATGTCCAGGTTGTCAATTTCCGCGCAATTGGCCGTCGCTCCATCCACCGAAACATTTTCGGCGCTTTCGTTGCCAAACTTGATGGTCGCAGGATTGCCATTGGCCTTGGCTCCAAGCTGGCCAAGCTGCACGGCGCGTTCGCGCAGATAATCAAATTCATCAAAGGTCAGTTCCTTGTTCCGTCGTTGCGCCTGAGCGATGGAATCCGTGTTTTGCCAATCTTCAAAACTGAACCGGCGAACGCTGAACGATTTCGATCCGACGCCCGCGATTTTTTCGTCCACGTACCGATTAAATCCCTGAATCAGGGAAACGACGACCACCACCGCCGTGACGCCGATAATCATTCCCAGCAGTGTCAGCGCAGAGCGCAGTTTGTGCGCCCAAATGGCATCAAATGCCAGTTTGAGTGTTTCTTTGAATTCCATAGATGGCTTTCCAGACGGTGAACCTCAGTCGTCGGATACGAATTCCTATGGCGGCGACAATTTCACATCGGCAAAAATTTCGATGGCGTCGTTGCCGGTCGCCACGCGCAGATTCGACAGTATGTAATTGAGTTTCTTTCTTTCCGTTGTGTGTATGTTGCTGCCGGCGTCTATTTCCATTTTGCGCGGCAACATGATTTCCCGGTTGAGCAAGGCGGGCAATTCAACTCGATTCAGCCAGCGGTCAATTTGCACGGCCTCCGAACGATTGACGCCAATCTCTTTCCCAGCCACGTTCAACGTGAATCGCAAATTGACCGGCAACACCGAACCGGGAACGGCGCGGAAAATGGCTTTGCCGCTGTCGCTCAGAAATTCCAGAGGCACCAGTTGGTCATGGACATTGAATTTCGTGCGCGGCGACAATCCGTAAGGCACGCCGAATTCCCTGCCTTTGACGCGAGCATCCACAATGCCATTTCCGCTCATGCGAACGTTGACCCTGTTGTCGGCAATGTTTTCAACTCTCAGTTCGCTGATGTCCGCCTGACCTTCGCCGCTTTCGACATCGGTGTAATTGGTGATCGAAATGCCCGCGCTGATTTCGTTGGTGCGAATTCTTCCCTGCTTCAATTTGAAATTCATGTCTGGATTTTGCTGCCCGGCGATGTTCGCCAACAACGAACCCAGCACATTGCGGCCCAACCTCAACCGAACGTCGTTGTCCGTGGTCAGCCAGGCTCCAAGCTGGAAGATTTCGTTTTCCAGCGCCAGCGCATCAAATGAATTACTCACCGGTTCGACAACCGGAACCGTTATCGGAGTCGCTGAATTGATTTGCAAGGCAATCACGACTCGCTTGTCCAGGACGAACAGCGAAGTCAGCATCAGTTTCAACGGCACGCGATAAGCCGGCGTGGAAATTTCCACCGGCAACGATTGAGCTTCGCCACCGTTCGCATTGTTGCCGGAATTGCCTGTCGCAAACTGAGTGGCGGGAATTTCCATTTCTTCCGTCAATTCCAACGGAAAATCCAGCGAAGGCAATTCTTCATTCCATTTGTCGGGTTTGAGCCATTCGCCAAACATCGTTTTCACCAGCAAGCCCGACACGCCGCCGTTCAGCAACTTCACATCAGTTACGCGAATCGGCATGCGCATCTGGCCATCGCTGATTTGCCCACTGGCAATTCTTCCCGTCAATTGCAGATTGACCGATTTGTACTGAAGCCCCAGCTTGATGATGGCCGCGCCGGTGGTTATTCGGCTGTCAAGCGAAGTCAATTTGACCAGAGTGCCGTTGGACAATTTGATTTCCAGACCGATGAATTGCTGCGCGGCTTCGGCAATCGCGCGTTCGTTGATGACCACCACCGCGTCGGCAGTGCGAAGCGAATCCGTTGCCTTCAATTCATCGCGCAATCGGCGAAGTTCGACCAACTGTTGTGGATCGGGTTTCTGCGCCAACGCCGGGACGAATCCACAAACCAGCGCCAGCATTGCTGCGACCAGAAATCTGTTGAACATGGTTTTCTTCATAATGCTTGAACGAAGTGCGCAATTCAGAAGGTGGGCGGATTATACTCCCAACAGCTACTTCGCCGCGAAGGGCGTGTGCTAAAGTTCGCGCGCTTTTTCTCAGGTCAAGGAACGAAAGAGGCTGTTCAGAGTACCGCCTTTAGGCGGCGGCAGCGGCTTCAGCCGCCTGACCTTGCTGCCAAACGACTCGCTTCCGCCTAAAGGCGTTACTCTGAACAGTCTCCATTGAAGATTTGAATCAAACACGAATCGGAAAGTGAATACGTCTGAATGAAACTTAAAGGACGCATTGGTGCATCGGACAAAGACTCAGTTCTACAGATTAAAAGCGGCAGGATTGCCGAGATCGCCGCCGCTGACAATTCGCCTTGCGAGCTTGGCGACGCCAGCTTGCGGCTGTCGGCGGGTTTTGTGGACTTGCAGGTCAATGGCTATGGCGGAATGGATTTCAACGACACGGCAACGACGACGGAGCAAATTGCCGAAATCACGCGGCGATTGTGGCGAACTGGCGTGACGAAATTTTGCCCGACCATCATCACCGAATCTGCCGAACACATCACCGCCTGTTTGACCAATCTGGTTCGCGCCGCTGAGAGCTTGCCGGAATTTCAACGCGCGTTTGCCGGAATTCATCTGGAAGGGCCGTTCATTTCCACCGAAGACGGTCCGCGCGGAGCGCATCCTCGCCAACACGCTTGCCCGCCCGATTGGGAACAGTTTCAGCGTTGGCAGGAAGCGGCAAACGGGCGAATCGTCATTCTGACGCTGTCGCCGGAATGGCCGGAATGTTGTGCGTTCATCGAACGCGCCGCCAAAGCAGGCATCGTCGTTGCCATCGGTCACACGGCGGCGACTCCGCAACAAATCGCCGACGCCGTCCGCGCCGGAGCGAAAATGTCCACGCATCTGGGCAATGGATCGCACGCGAAAATTGATCGCCACGTCAATTACATCTGGGAACAACTGGCCAACGACAATCTGTGCGCGAGCTTCATCGTGGACGGCCATCATTTGCCGCCATCAGTGGTCAAATGTTTTTTGCGCAGCAAAGGCGTCCAACGCAGCATTCTGGTCACAGACGCCATTGCCGCCGCCGGTTGTTCGCCTGGTAGATACAAGCTCGGCAATGTCGAAGTCGAAGTTCTGGAAACCGGGCGCGTCTGTTTGCCCGGCACGCCTTATCTGGCCGGGTCGGCTGTGGAAATGCACGATTCGATTGGCAAAGCCGTTTTATATTCCGGCGTGACATTGGACGAAGCGCTGCAAATGGCGACGGCCAATCCGGCAGAAGCGCTTGGCAAAGCAGAAAGTTTCGGACGAATTGAAAAAGGGGCAGCGGCGGATCTGGTTCTTTTTGATTGGGACGAAACGGCGGCAAAGCTGAATGTCATCGCCACCATCGTCAACGGGGAAATCGTTTATCACTCATCCACAGGCAAGGAGCATTGAATGAACAAACAGAACATGACCGGGCGCGTCGCTCTGGTTACAGGAGCCAGCACAGGCATTGGACGTTGGGCGGCGGTGGCGTTGGCGGAATGCGGCGCGGCGGTCGCGGTCAATTACAACAAAAACGTGGCCGGAGCCGAAGAAACCCAACGAATGATAGAAGCCGGCGGCGGTCGAGCCGTTATCATTCAATCCGACGTTTCCACCAAAGCCGGAGCCACCGCACTGACCGAAGCGGCGCGCGCCGAACTTGGCGCGATTGATATTCTGGTCAACAACGCGGGGGATTTGATGCAACGTTGTTCGTTGCAGGAATTCAGCGAAGAGTTATGGGATCGGGTGATGAATCTGAACCTGAAAAGCGTGTTGCTCTGTTCGCAAACCGTCATGCCGGACATGATCGCGCGCAAAAACGGTGTCATCATCAATGTCGGTTCCATCGCCGGACACAACGGCGGAGGTCCCGGCGCGGGCGTGTACGCCACAGCCAAAGCGGGCGTGCATTGTTTGACCAAAGCTTTGGCCAAAGAACTGGCTCCGCACGGCATTCGCGTCAACGCTGTCGCTCCCGGAGTAATTGACACGCCGTTCCACGAACGAATGTCCACGCCGCAGATGATCGAACAATTTGTCGGTGGAATCCCGATGAAACGAACAGGGACTTCGGAAGAATGCGGGCGAGTGATTGCGTTTCTGGCTTCGGACGCCGCAGCTTACATTCAAGGCGAAATGATCGAAATCAACGGCGGGCAGTTGATGGTCTAAAGTTTGATTACCAGTTTCGCCGCGAAACGTTTTGCCAGTCGTTTTTGCGAGTCCATTCGGAAAACGCCAGAATGATGAACCGGACAATGCCGAGCGCGGTGGCAATGGCCGCCCAGATGCCCAATCGCTGGGCGAGCGTTCGATTGCCGAACCACAGAATCACCGAACATTCGGCAATCAATCCGATCAGCAAATACTGAAATCCGGCAATCAATTCTCTTTTACTGTTTGAATTCATAAGCTGTGTTGTCTGAGGCGATTGGTAAATCGCTGGGCGCATTGTGACCTGAGTTGACCGGCAGGTCAAAAACAACTTTTTCCATCAGGAGGCACGAATGATCGTTTTCATTTCCCGCATTCTCAACTTCAGAACTGCCGCGTTGCTGGCTGTGACTTTGTTGGCGGCCTGTTCGGGCGCCGGCACGGAATCTACTTCGACCATTACCGACGCCGCTAAATTTATCGAAGAAGCCGAAAAGCGTTACTCGGACGTGGTCATCAAAGAAGGCCGGGCAAGTTGGGTACAGTCCAATTTCATTACCCACGACACAGAAGCGCTGGCCGCCGCCGCCAAAGAAGAAAGCATCAAAACCATCAAGGAACTGGCCGAACAAGCGCGGCAATTCGACGGACAAAATCTTGCGCCGGATGTCGCGCGCAAATTGAAACTGTTGAAACTGGCGCTGGCTCTGCCCGCGCCCGGCGATCCGAAAGAGCGCGAAGAACTGACCAAAATTTCCGTCGCCATGGAAAGCGCTTACGGCGCAGGCAAATACTGTCCCGACGGCGATAAAGGAAAATGCCTGAGCCTGGGCGATCTGGAAAAAATTCTGGCTTCAAGTCGCAATCCCGAAGAATTGAAAAAAGCCTGGCTCGGCTGGCATCAAGTCTCGCGCAGTTACCGCAAGGATTACGCGCGTTTCGTCGAACTGGTCAACAAAGGTTCGAAGGAAATGGGATTCAAGGATTACGGCGCGATGTGGCGGTCGAATTACGATATGGAACCGGACGCCTTCGCCGCCGAAATGGAGCGGCTGTGGTTGCAGGTCAAACCGCTTTACGATTCGTTGCATACTTACGTGCGCGCCAAACTGCGGCAAAAATACGGCGATGCGGTTCCGGCGGCGGGGCCAATTCCCGCGCATCTGCTCGGCAATATGTGGAGCCAGCAGTGGGGCAACATTTACGAACTGGTCAAACCGCCGACCGGCGATCCTGGCTTCGACCTGACCAAAATTCTGCAAAGCCGCAAAACCGACGCCCGGCAAATGGTCAAATACGGCGAAGGCTTTTTCACTTCGCTCGGCTTTGAAGCTTTGCCGCAGACGTTTTGGGAACGGTCGCTGTTCACCAAACCCGCCGACCGCGATGTGGTTTGCCACGCCAGCGCCTGGGATTTGGATAATCAAAAAGACGTGCGCATCAAGATGTGCATCAACATCAACGAAGAAGATTTCTCTACGATTCACCACGAACTCGGCCACAACTATTACCAGATGGCGTACGCGCCGCAATCTCCGCTGTACCAAAACAGCGCCAACGACGGTTTCCACGAAGCCATAGGCGACACCATCGCCCTGTCGGTAACGCCGGAATATCTGAAACAATTGGGATTCATCAACAGTGTGCCGGACGAAAAAGCCGACTTGGGATTGTTGATGCGACTGGCGCTGGACAAGGTCGCGTTCCTGCCGTTCGGCTATCTGGTGGATCAATGGCGCTGGAAAGTTTTTTCCGGCGAAGTTTCTGCCGCCGATTACAACAAAGCCTGGTGGGAATTGCGCGAAAAATATCAGGGAATTTCCGCTCCCGAAGCGCGCAGCGAATCGGATTTCGACGCCGGAGCCAAATACCACGTTGCGGGCAATGTAGCTTACGCGCGTTACTTTCTGGCGCACATTCTGCAATTCCAGTTTCACCGCTCGCTCTGCCGCGAAGCCGGGTACAAAGGCGCGCTCAATCGTTGTTCGATTTATGGCAACAAACAGGTGGGCGAAAAGCTGAAAGCGATGCTTGAAATGGGACAAAGCAAACCCTGGCCCGAAGCGCTGAAAGCCATGACCGGCGAAGACAAAATGGACGCCACCGCGATCATTGATTACTTCGCGCCGCTGAAAAAATGGCTGGACGAACAAAACGCGGCCATGAGTGGGAAGTAAGTTTCTCCACGAAGGAACACGAAGATTCACGAAGCAAGTTGATGACTTCGTGTTTCTTCGCGTTCTATAGCTACAGCCAAGACAACTGAAACCTGACAGAAGAATAAATTGCTGGCAGGTCAGAAGTTCTCCTGTTCAATGTAAGATGGGTCGGGAAAATTGCGATGTCGTGATAAAAACTTCAAAAATACCATTTGTTTGACTTTGAGTTGCGCGCCAAAGCAATCGCAGCCCCAAACCTCGACGCACAGACTGCCAATCACCGCTTAGATTTCGGCGGCGCTGCGCGTCGGGACGATGGTGTGATAGACCACGGCGTCGCTCAGGAAAACCCTCTGCCACCAGTTGCGACCTTTGACGCGGGCGCTGGTTTCATCACTCTTGACGACCGCACTGCTAGCGATTTCCACTTCCAACTCCACGATCCGCTTCTGCTATTGACTGACAAGCAGCAACAACTCTTTCACCAGCGCCAACAGTTCTTCGCGCGAAAATTGGTCGAGTTGTTCAACGGCGTGGATCGTCATTGCGGCGCGACTTTTAACCGAGCAAACGCCATTTCGCGCTGCAGTCACTCAACTTATGCAATCAGTCGCTCAGCCCCTGTGAGTAGCTACAAAAAGCGAATGTCTTGAATAAAAGCTGGTTCGCTTTCCATTGCCGATTCTCTTACTTCTTCTTGCCAGTCGGCAGCAGCAATTTCAAATCTATCGCATTTGCCATTGCTTGATACCCAGCGCGATTCGGGTGGAGTTTGTCGCCCGCGCCGCCGACGGTGCTGTTGGGCTGGAATTCGGCGCGCAAGGCTTCGGTTTTCGCATCAACCGTGGCGGCGTCGAAATCGGCTACGCCGTCGAACAGACCGCTCGTGCGAATGAATCGGTTGATCGTTTGGCGGCGCTCGTTGACTTCGGCGGTTCCCGCGTTGCCGTTGTTCCCCAAGCCCGAAGTGATCGTTGCGCCAATGATTTTGATTTTGCGTGCGCGGACTCGCTTAACGACTTCCTGCATTCCGGCAATGACGGCTTCGGCGGAGGCTCCGCGCGAAAGATCGTTGATGCCTTCCAGCCAGATGATGTGCGTGACGCCTCCCAAACTGAGCACATCGCGCTCCAACCGATCCAGCGCCGACGGGCCGCCGGGAACTGGCGCAGTCGGCGAATACTTCGCCGGGCCGATGATCTGATTGCCTCCGATGCCCGCGTTGATGACGGCAACCCGATTGCCATACGCCGCGCGCAACCGTTGCGCCAGCACATCCGGCCAGCGGTCATCTCCATTCAAAGTCGAAAGCGTGCCGTCCGTGATCGAATCGCCAAAGCAGGCGACGACAAACGCATCCGCCGGAGCCATCACTTCCACAACATCCAGAAAAAACCATGACGTTGTCGAGTACGGAAAACGGGAGTCGCTGTCTTCATTGACGTGGCTGCCTGTGCGCGGAGCCGACAAGTAAGACGTTTGCAGGGCTTTGGCGTGCCAGGTCATCGGGCCGCTGTTGCCGACAACGTGAAAACTGACCGCGAGTTTGCGTCCGGTCAACAACGCATCGTCGGCGTTTTTGACAAAGCTCAAATTGACCGCGTCGCTGAAAACAACCTGCCCCGGCGGAATGGTCAGATTCGGTTTGCCGCCAAACAGCACGCGCGTATTGGTTCCGGCGGCGACATTGCCCGCGCTGGATTGCAAGCCGACAAACACGTCATCGAACGTCACCGCTCGTGTGCCGAAGGCGTTGGAAAATCGCAACCGCACACGCTTCCCCCACAATGTAGGGCGCACGATCAACCGAAAGCTCTGGTCGTTGGCGCCCGTTTCCGCCGATTCGATGGCGAAGTCCAACACCGGCTGAGCCGAAGCATTACCCGAAGGATATGGCCCGTGCGCCGACGCCGCCCACGAAGCCGCCCATTTTTGAGTTTGCGCTTCGACGGTTGCCACGCCGCCAAGTAACAAGGTCAGAATCAAAGCCAGGTGCAGTTTCAATTTCATAACCGGTTATGACTTCAATCGAATGATTGCTGAATGTTTGATGGTGGCGATGGCGCGATCCGCTTCGCCGAAAATGGCCAGGTTGGCAGTGACGATTTCGTGGCCGCGACGTTCGGCGGTTTCAACGACTCGCCCACGCATCGCCAATCTTTCGCCATCGCGCGCCAACGCGTAATGCTGAGTTTCGCTGGCGGTGTGAATCCACATGCCCAGCGCGAAGTTTTGCATAAAGATTTCATTGGCTTGCGCGATCCAAAACGCCGGATGGCACACTCCGCTGCGATAAAGCGTCGAACCGTCCACCATATTTTCCAGGAATTCTGATTGCGCGGCCAAATCCAGCGTGAATTCCAGCGAACCGAAGGCGTCTCCGGCTTGCACGGAAGCGATGGTTGCCGGCCAGCGATGAGCTTCGTCGGGCAAAGTTTTTGGCGGATAAGCGTTGACGAAAATCGTCGGCAAGCTCGTTGGCATCGCAGCGACGCCCACCGCGCAAAGCTGGTTTTCGGAATTCAGCAATCGCAAATCCAAGCTGAGCGGTTCGAGGCTGGTGACGCTGGCTTCGGCGCGCACAACGTTGCCGTCGTAAACCGGATGAATGAACTTGGCCGACAGGCTGCCGCGCGCCAACCAATCCACGCCCAACGCATCCACCAGCGGGCGAGTCAGATACGCATACATGGCTACGCCGGGAACCAACGCTCCGGCAAAACCATGTTCGGCTGCGCCCGCGTCACTGTGGATTTTGTTGGCATGCGCCGCGCCGTAATTACGCGCTACGACTTTGTAGGGCGGCAAATTGTGTCCAAGAGCTAGATTCATTTTTTCTCCCTTTCCCCCCGTCGCCCCGTCTCTGTTTCGGGAGCGTAAAACAGCGCCAACTGCCCACCCGTATGCCAGAACAGCACGGTTTCGTCTTTGCCAAACTTGCCCGCGCGAACCCAGTCAATCAACGCCGCCATCGCCTTGGCGGTGTACACCGGATCGAGCACTATGCCTTCCACGCGCGCCAATATCGCCAACGCTTCTTCGCCTTCGGGCGAAGGAATGCCGTAACCGTCGCCTGTGTATTCATCCAACACCGTCATTTGATCGTTCAATTCAACGCCGAGCATTTCACCTACGCCGCGAATGACGCGACGAACTTCGCCGCCGATGGATTCCGACGAATCGTCCGGGCTGACACCAATGTCTTTCACGTCGTTCATACCAAACAATTGAAGCCCGCTGACGATTCCCGCCTGCGTTCCGCCCGACGAACTGGAATGAAAGATGGCATCAATCTTCAGATTCATCGCGTCCAGTTGAGCTTTCGTTTCGCTGATGGCTCGCACAAATCCCAACGCCCCCAGCGGAATCGAACCGCCCAGGGGAATGACGGCGACATTGAGGCCTTCAGTTTTCAGCCGTTCAGTGACAGCATCCATTGTGGCAATGCGTTCTTCGCGGTTGGCAACGCGAATGATTTCCGCGCCGTACATCTGATCGGCAACCAGACTGGCCGGGTTCAATCCGTCGTACATCACCGCCGCCTGATTCAACACCAGCACGCAGCGCAACCCTATGCGCGCGCACATCGCGGCAGTGACTCGCGCGTGGTTGGATTTCACGCCGCCGCAACTGATGGCGACATCGGCTCCGTCGGCTTTGGCTTTGGCCAGAATGTATTCCAGCTTGCGGACTTTGTTGCCGCCGAATCCGGGGCCGGTGTAATCGTCACGCTTGATAAAGATTCGCGGAGCGTTTGCGCCCAGCAGTTGCCGAAAGCGCGGCAATTCTTCAATCGGCGTCGGGTAATGGCCGAAACTCAGGCGTGGAACTGCGCTGAGCTTTTCTTTGGCAAGCTGAAAGTCGTGGATGTTCATCAGTGGTTCAATGGAGTTTCGATTGGCAATCCCGTGTTTGTTGCGGCAGTCAGCAATTGATGGTCAGCAGCGACAAACACGTATCGTTTGGTATCAAACTGTTTGGCCGCCACCATCGCCGTCGCCAATTGAACGGCATCATACGCCTTGAGTCCGTGAGTAAAGGCTATACGTATTGCCTCTTCAATAACTCGATCATCGGTTTCGATAATCTCGTATTCCAGATGGGCGCGATGAATGAGAAAGCGTTTGCGGGCCTGGTACAAGGCAAGTTTTGTGATTTCGCCTTTACGAAATCGCCGGGTGAGCGCGGCGATCAGTTCGACACAGGTGATTTGTGCAATGACAATTTGATGGTTTGAGAGTTCGCTGCGAAACCATTGGCTGCCGGTTTCGTTGACGTATCGTTTGACGAGGGCGCTGGCATCAGTGAACCAAATCATCAATCCTTACCTGCGGTCTTTGAGAATCGTCGCGGAAACCGGTTCGCCGACAACGGCGATTGGCTCCCATTCATCATCCGAAAACTGATCCAGTTTTTCGAGAAGAAATCGCTTTTCTTCCGGCGTCAATTCTTCATCCGCAGCAATTTCGGCGTCCAGGTCTTCGAGCGATTTCATCCACCCAATTTGTCTTGGGTCTACCTGCTCAGTTTTTACTCTTTCTGCTGTTGGCACAACGCCTCCTTGTCAATTTCAATGCGTCAATTATCCACATTCAATGCGTCAATTATCCACAACACGATTTTGACAAGCAATCCAGAAAACTTTCCTAACCGCTCAATCACCCTGAATGTAACCGAACAAACACAGTGAAAATTTTTTCGCCGTTACGATGGCTGGCAAAAAACGGCAGCGTCACGCAGAATGAAACTTCCTCGAACGACAGTTCGTTAGCGGCACTTGGATTCAATTTTATGGTCGGCGAAACTATCTCACATTACAAAATTCTGGAGCGTCTGGGCGCGGGCGGAATGGGCGAAGTCTACAAGGCCGAAGACACCAAATTGCACCGCCATGTCGCTCTCAAATTGCTGCTCGACCAGGACGGCAAAAACGACGAACAGCGCAAACAAATGCGGCAGCGTTTTTTACGCGAAGCCCAGGCGGCATCGGCGCTCAATCATCCAAACATCGCCACCGTTTACGAAATTGACGAATTCATCCGCGAAGGCGAACGATACAGCTTCATCGCCATGGAATACGTGCCCGGCCACACGTTGAAACAAGCCGCGCCGAATCTTTCACTATCCGAAACTCTCGAAGTCGTTTTGCAAATCGCCGATGCGCTGGCCGAAGCCCACGACCGTGGAATCGTTCACCGCGACATCAAACCATCGAACGTCATTCTGACCGAACATCATCGCGTCAAATTGCTGGATTTCGGCGTGGCCAAATACAATCCTCTGGTGGATTTTGACGGAGACACTGCCAGTTTGCTGCAAACCGAAGTCTTGAAAACACAGCCGGGCGTGGTGTTAGGCACGTTCGCGTATATGTCGCCGGAACAGGCTCTGGGCAAAGACGTGGACGGGCGCAGCGATATGTTTTCGCTGGGCGTGATGTTTTACGAATTGCTGGCCGGACGATTGCCGTTTTCAGGCAATTCCATGCCGGCAACGATTGACGCTATTCTGCATGCCGATCCTTCGCCGATCAGCACTTACAACAATCAAGTCACAGCCGATCTGGAACGCATCGTTCACTGGATGCTGGAAAAAGACCCAACGCGGCGTTACCGGACGATGCGGCATTTGCTGGACGATCTGGAAGCCGTTCAACAGGGATTGCCGTTACCGACGTATTCTTACGAAACCAACGTCGGTTACGCGACTCAATCTTTGCCGGCCAAAGCGCCCGGGACCAACACCTTCAGCAAACGCGCAGGCAAAAGCGTCGCCGTGTTGAGTTTCAACAACGTCACCGAAAATCCTGCGGACGATTGGTTGGGCAGCGGCATAGCCGAAACCGTCACAGCCGATTTGAAAAAAATCGAAGGCATCACCGTCATCGGGCGCGAGCGCGTGTACGAAACCCTGCGCCGACTTGGAGTTCCCGCCGACGCCGAATTCGACACGACGATGGCCACCAGTTTGGGACGGGAAATCGGCGCGCGTTGGATTTTGACCGGCGGTTACCAAAAGATCGGCCAGATGCTGCGCATCACGGCGCGCGTCGTAGAGGTCGAAACCGGCGAAGTTTTTCGCACCGTCAAAATTGACGGCAAGATGGACGACATTTTCGAATTGCAGGACAAGATCGTTTACGAATTGTCACAAGGCCTGGACCTGAGTTTGAAGAGCGGCGAACGCGAAGGCATAGAGCAAAAAGAAACCGACGTTCTGGAAGCCTACGAAGCAGCCTCCAAAGCCGAAGCAAAATTGATGTCCGGCGAACGCCAAGCCGTCGAAGAGGCCGTCAAATTGCTGGAACAGGCGATTGCACTCGATCCGAAATACGCTCGCGCTTACATGGGGCTGGGATATGCCTACACACTGCAAGGACAGTTTTTCGCCAAACCGGAAATGTTGGAAACCGGCTTGGAATACTTCCAAAAGGCAATCGAGCTTCAACCAATGCTGGCCGACAGTTATGCCGGATTGGGAATGGCGTTTGTGGCGTTGGGACGCGATGACGACGCGATGGGCGCATTGCGGCGAGCAATGGCCTTTGCTTCGGATAACGCCGATGTTCACAGTTCGCTTGGGAGGGTTTATGCCATCGGCAAAGGAATGTTCCGCGAAGCGATTGTCGAATATCAGAAAGCCTTGCAGATCAACCCTGATGACGCCTGGTCGGCTCAGCAAATTGCCTTGTGCTGCGCGTATGTAGCCGAATACGAACTCGGCGAAGAAGCCGCGCGACAGGCGATTCAGGCGCAAGAAAACTTCACTTCCGGCCACGAAGGCGTGCGCTTGATTGGTTCTCACGTCCGACTGGCGCATCTGTACAACCTGCAAGGCCAATACGACGACGCGATTTCCGAGTGTTACCGCGAAATCGTCTTTTTGCGCACGTCCAACCACGCCTTGAAAGAACGCACCTTGATCGAAGTCCACCAGAAACTGGTCAGCGCCTACGTGCGCCAAGGCAACCTGGAAGACGCCCGCACGGCTTACGAACAAGTCACCAAGGGCTTCGCGGCACGTCTGGCAATGGGAGCCGACGAACCGTTCACGCGTTATTACGTCGCCTGCGCTTCAGCAATGATGGGCGACAAAACCGCCGCCATGGAACACCTGACCAAAGCCGTCGAAGGCCGCCGCCATTTCAACGCCGCCCGCGCCAAAGTGGAAATTGATTTTGAAGGGTTGCGGGAAGACGCCGAGTTCCGGAAGTTAGTTTTCTGAAAACCCAATTCCTCACCACACTGCCTTAACTCACCTCTGTAAAAGAGCACACTGCTCACGTAAAAGAGTGCATTGCTCAACAATCTAAAGAAAATCACCCGACGTTGTCCAGAATCTAGTTGAAATTCGGGTCTGTTAGGCCATCGGAACAGAGG
>ERZ1066126.82-NODE-82-length-76915-cov-25.701054_pt1 | contig 76915 bp, 62 predicted proteins | sample MGYA00382773_ERZ1066126 | MGnify/ENA primary metagenome ERZ1066126 (study PRJEB33369, sample SAMEA5778356) | biofilm metagenome | biome: Industrial cooling water; feature: Water cooling tower basin; material: Biofilm | place: United Arab Emirates | collected... | reverse complement strand
GCATCTCAGGCTAGTCAAGGGTGTCAGCGCGTCGTCCTAAAAGAGCCGCACCCAAGGGAATTGAGGGGCGAGCGAGCAGGTTCGCTACAATTGCACAACATGGAGAAACAAGCTTACGCTTAGACTCAGATTGGTTGAGTAAGTCTGGACATCCGGGGATAGTCTTAGCAGATAAGGTCTATTTGCCAAATAGAGTTGAGTTACCTGGCGAGACGCTGATTTTTGCTAACGACATAATTCTTGAGGAGGGCGTCTGTACGATTGAACTCGGTGGGAACCTATACATAGCGCCCAACAACGGTATTGATGTCAAAGATAGCCCCAATGTAATTCCGAAAATCATAACTATAGGCAAGGTCTCTTCCAAGCTAATAGATGGTATAGCAGAAGAAATGAGAATGCCTGTTACTGCCAACAGGCCAAATGAAAATGCCTCTATTACGGAACAATCAGGTGGAACAGGAAGTTCAGGAAGTAATGGTGAATGTGGTGGAGGTGCCAACGGTGGACCTGGGGGTCAAGGTGAGCAAGGGGCAGAAGGACCCACTGGATCAAAAGGTGATACTGGAACTGCCGGCGGAGATGGTTTCGACGTTTATTATTGGGATGAAGGGCGTTGCGATGCTGTCTTCATATATCATTTTTCTCCTGGTGGGGGTGGCAGCGCAGGTGGCACTGGCGGAACCGGTGGAAATGGAGAAGATGGGGGGACAGGGGGTGTTGGTGGTGAAGGAGCAAGCTGCGATTGTAGTGTGTGGCCTGGGCCAGGATTGGGGGGGAATGGAGGGAAAGGTGGGACAGCCGGTGGTGGCGGCAATGGTGGTGACGGAGGGGATGGTGGTCGGGGCGGTCGAGGTGGTTCTCTCTGGGTTTGGGCGACAGGATGTACTTGTTCATACAGTGGTTTTGATATTAATAGTCAAGGTGGAGATGGTGGTTTTGGAGGGCCAGGTGGTACTCCTGGTCAAAATGGGCAGCCGGGTCAAGGAGGAGTTGGTGGCAATGGTGGAGCAGGGCTTGGTAACAACTGTCCAAGCGCACAGAATGGCGCACAAGGAGATTGGGGAGATAACTCGCCTAAAGTGCCCCTAGTAGGTTCTTGGGGAGCCAATGGATCTCACGGGAGTGATGGGCAGTTGCATATATACTGTTACTGAATTTAACATCGTAGAAGTGTTTTAATCAAAATATATAAAGCAAAAAGCCTGTCCATTATTAAATGGACAGGCTTTTTGCTTAAGCATGACGACAGCTTAGAACTGATAGCGAAGCGCGAACTGCATTTCGCGGTTACCACTTTTGTTATTTACTTTGCCAAAATTTGCGCCGTTGCGTGGATTCAGGTTGTCACTGTTGAAGCCCCAATTTGGATGATTCAACCAATTATAAGCTTCGGCACGGAACTGAATGCGATGACCTTCGGTAATAAAAAAGTCTTTCGACAAGGTTAGGTTGTGGTTCTGGAATCCGGGTTGATACAGGATTCCACGCGAACGCTGGGTCGAGAAAGTTCCCGCATTCGGTTCGGTGAAGATGCACGAAGACGGATCTTTCGTTCCGCCGTTGTTGGTGCTGTTCGATGGATTACAGGTTCTGCCAGACTGGCTGACATTGAACCAGTAGTTCTGATCAGACGTGCTTTGCGAAAACTGCTTATTGCCACTGGTGATCGGGCCATTGACGATCCACAACTGCGAACCGCTGCCAGTGCCGACACCCGCAAAATCGTCGTTTGTGGCGATGGTAGCCGGGTTGCCGGTCTGGAATTGCGAAATGGCGCTGAGAGTCCAGCCGCCGAACAGTTTGCCAGTCAGCTTGGATTTGTCGCTGAAAAACGGCAGTTGATACACGGCGTTCAACACCAGCACGTGGCGACGGTCGAATGTGGACGGCCCCCACAGATTGCTGACATCGAATGCGTTCGGAACGACGTCGCGTTGAGCCGACCCGTCATCCCAGGACTTCGACATGGTGTAAGCCACGCCGAACAACAAGCCTTTTTCGAAGCGACGATTCGCGCTGACCTGCAGTCCGTGATACATCGAATTGGCGTCGTTGTTGGTCGAACGAATGATGCCGAATCCTTTGTACGGACGCAGGACGTCCACGTTGACGCCCGGATTGGCTTGAACCGTGCCCGGGCGCAGTTGGTTCAGATTGCGTTCACGCTGGGCGTGCAAACCGCGACGACCGACGTAACCCACTTCGACCAAAGTGTTGGATGTGATTTGACGCTCGAACGTGGCGTTCCATGTCCAGGCTTCCGGATTTTTGAAAATCGGGTCTTGCGTGGTAATCGCCAACGGGAAAGCGTTTCCGCCCGTTCCGCCCGGACGATCCACTGAACCGCGCGTGATCGAAACCGTCGGTTGCAGCGGCGGGTTGCCGCCCAGGAAGACCGAATCGCTGACGCCCAAACGGGTCAGGAAGCGGCCAACACCGGCGCGGAACACGTTTTTATCGTTGAATCCATAGGCAAAACCGAAACGCGGTTGGAAAGTATTCCAGACGTGAATATCGGAATACGATTTCGATTTGCCACGGAACATGAAGTTGTATTCGCCCGAAGCAGCAATCGGGATACGACCGGCAGCGGATTTGCTCCAGCCGTCGCCCGGAATAACCAGTCCGTTGTAACGAGCGCGCAAATCACCAGCAGTGATAAAGCCGTTGGCCGGGTTTTGCGTCACTGCAATCTTCGGATCGTAGCTGTCCGGATCAAACACGACCATGTTGCGCCACAAGCTGTAATACGGCTGGATGATCGAATGACGAACGCCGTATTCCAGACGCAGTTTCGGAGTCGCTTTCCACGAATCCTGCAAGAACCATTCGAACATGTGGCCGCGATACGGCGTGAACGAACGTTCGCCGATTTCGGCATAGGTTTCGAACAAACCAAGCGCGACGTTGCCGATGGCGACGCCGGTGGCATTCGGAGTCGTGTTCGAGAACACGAAACGACCGTTCTGGTTGTTCGTTCCGCCCGGCGTGCCGGCGACGTTGATCTGGTCAAAGTCGTTTTGTCCGGCGCGTTCGAAATAACCGCCGAATTTGATGGTGTGGTTGCCGCGGATGTTCGTCCAGTTGTTGCTGACCTGATAAATCGGGCCGGTCGAACTGGCCGGATACGGACCGCCGTCAATGCTGACGAACTGGTCAACACCGTCAATGGTCGGAACTTTGTCGAAGATTTCTTTCTGCGGGAAGATGTACGGATAGTTGATGCCGTACTGGCTGCGCTGGAATTTGTTGCCGCGCGTGTCAACGAAGATGAACACCTGGTCACGGCTGCCCGCGATCAGGGTTTCGCTGATCCAGTTCGGCGACACCGTCCACGTCCAGTTGATAGAGCTTGATTGGTTGGGACGATCAATGATCTGCGGAGCGCGGTCGGTTCCGGCGCGGAATGCGCTGGTGTCAATGAAATGGAACAGGGACAGGCGATATTTGATCGCGTGTCTTTCGTTCGGATAGAAATCCACCGAAAGCGTGTCTTTGCGCTGGTCGGTTTCCGCCGGACGAGCCTGGAAGAAATTCTGGCCTGTGGCAGTAAAAAATCCTGGAATCGGTTCCGGTTGCGCTTTCAGAAAACCCAGCCCGTTCGGACTCAGCCGATTGGCAGGAATCTTGTTCAGAACGCCGCCGTCACGGAAACAGGCGGTTTGATCGTTCGCGTTGCAGTTGCCTGCGATCAGCGGGTCTTTGATGTAACGCACCACGCGAAGCGGGTTGTTCGGGTCGGCCAGTTCGCTGAAATCGCCAGTTCTCATTTTCTGCGTCGCCACGCGAATCGTGGTGTTGTCCGTGCGGCGAGCGCGAACCCATTCCTGTCCCCACAACCAGAAAAGCTTGTTGCGTTCCTTGTTAATTTCGGTGCCGGGAATCAGCACCGGGCCGCTCAAGCTGTACCCGAACTGGTTGAAACGGAAGGGAGCCGGACGACAGTGATTCGCTTTTTCGAATCGCGGATCATCGCAAGGCTGATTGGCCGGAGTGTTACGGTTGCGATCCCAGGTGTTGGCATTGAACGCCGAATTGCGCAGATACTCGTAAAACACGCCGTGAAAATCTCTGGTGCCGCTCTTGGTAACGATGCGAATCTGGCCGCCTGCTGCGCGTCCGTATTCGGCGTTGTAATTCGCCGCCAGAATTTGCACTTCCTGCGTCGCTTCCACGTCGGCGGTTCCGATGGACGTGCCATTGGAGCGGGTACGGATGCCAACCGCGCCGTCATACGTCAGCAGGTAATCTTGTGTGCGCGCGCCATTGATGTTCAAACCGCCAGAGGTCAAACCGAAGCTGTTGCCGCCAAGCGATCCGCCCTGCACGCCGGGTCTGATCTGCGCCAGAAACAGCGGGTTGCGTCCATTGAGCTGCAGGTATTCGACCTGTTTGGTTTCCACCAGACGACCGACCGTCGCGGTTTCGGATTGCACCTGCGCGACCGATGCCGTCACCGTCACGGTTTCCGTCACCTGACCGGGCTGCAAAGTTGCGTCCACGGTTGAGGGAAGGTTCGGAGCCAGAGCGCGTCCGGTTTCCTTGTACGCCTTGAAACCGTTGGCTTCGATGGTGATGGAATAAATGCCCGGCGGCAGACTGGTAATCACGAAATAACCTTCGCCGTTGGCAGTGGTGTTGCGCTCGAAGGCGCGGGTTTCGTTTTTGATGGTGACCTTGGCTCCGGCGACTGCTGCGCCTGCCTGGTCTTTGACATAGCCTGTGATTGAGGCGTTGTCGGATTGCGCAAAAGCGGTCAGCGAAAGCGCCAGCCACAATGTGGCCACCACACACGCAACCAAACCTTTGGCAAGCGGGGTTTTGTTGTTGTCTCTCATAAAATTCTTCCTTTTGTTGCTTAGAAGGGGGCGAAAGGCATACGAATACGCCAACCGCTGTTCATTTCACGATTGCCCGATGAACAAACAATCGCTTACCTGAAACACCACGCTGTCCAACCTGCGCCAGACAACGAAAGTTTTCTGTTAGTTTTGAGAACCGATTTTGGATAGAAGGTGTTTTTCGTCCCAGCAAGGAACTGTAGAGAAATGCCAACTGAGATGTCTTAACAGATAAATTCGGTGAAGACTGTCATGTTTGACTTGGTTGTTCTCGTCGGCTGGCAGGGATTATCCGAATGGTTTTACCACCTGTCAAGACTTGGGTGGTCAGTCCGGTCGGATGTAGTTTATGATTCACACTCATTTAAGGTTTACTCTTCACCTGTGTTGCAAACAATCACCAAAACCGGAGCAAAAGCCATGAGCGAGACAAAATCCCGGCGCGATTTCCTGAAAAAAGCAGGCGTTGGCGCAACCGCCATCACGGCGCTTTCATTCAACCGCATTCTGGGAGCCAACGACCGTGTCAATTTTGGTTTCGTCGGTTGCGGCGGACGCATGAACACACACATTGATTACGTCACCCGCCGCGCCAAAGAAAAAGGCGACGTTCAGGCCGTCGCCGTCAACGACATTTACTCAAAACGGAAACAACTGGCCCGCCAACGCGCCGGGGTTGATGAAAAAAGCGTTCATCACGATTTCCGCGAATTGTGTGCGCGCAAAGACGTGGATGTGATTGTCATCGCTTCGCCGGATCATTGGCATCACGCTCATGCAATGGCTGCGCTCAAAGCAGGCAAAGACGTGTATCTGGAAAAACCCTTCACTTACACAATTGACGAGGCGCGAGAAATTGCCGAATTCGTCAAAGCCAATAAGCGAGTTCTGCAAGTCGGCAGCCAGTACACTTCGTTCGATCATTTCCACAAAGCGCACAAGGCGATCAAGGATGGCCTGATAGGTCAGGTCGTTTGGGCGACCGCCGGTTACGGACGCAACGCCAACAAGGAAGGCGGCGAATGGAATTACGAAATTGATCCGGACGCCAGCGACAAGAACATTGACTGGAAAGCCTTTCTGGGCAACGCTCCGAAACGAGCGTTCAGCGGCGAACGTTATTTCCGCTGGCGCAAGTATTGGGATTATTCCGGCGGCATCGCTACGGATTTGTTTTATCACGCGCTGGCTCCTTACGTCATGATTACAGGGCAACAGTTCCCTGATCGAGTGACGGCTTCGGGCGGCATTTACGTCCAGAAAGACCGCGAAGTCCCCGACACTTTGCTGATGAACGTGGATTATTCGACCTTCACTGTGAACCTGTCGTGTTCGGTCGCCAGCGGAGCGTCGCCGCTCCTGGCCGTCAACGGAACCGAAGGCCGCATCATCGTCGCGCAAAAAGGCGAAGATTTCAGCCACAAAACCATCGAAATCGTTCCCGATCACGAATACCGCAAAGAGTTCAAAGCCAAAACCGGCGAGGACAAATTGCTGATTGAATGCCAGCCGAATTTACGCGGCATGCATTTGCACATGGACAATTTCATGGATTGCGTTCGCAGCCGCAAAGAGCCGAACTTGGGCGCGGAACTCGGTTACAAGGTGATGGCGGCGATTCGCATGGGCGTGGACGCTTACCGGCAACAAACGACGATCAAATGGGATGCTCGGCGCGAACGAGCCATGGCCAAAGCCTGAAACGCAAACGAAAGGAGTCAAAACTATGGTTGCAACTCAAACAGCATTGGACCAGATGCCATCTGTGACTGCCGCAAATTATGTTTTGCTGCACAAAGCGAGTTGGGAAACTTACGAAAGCTTACTGGCTGATTACCACGACCAAGCCGGGCCACGCCTTGCCTATGACAATGGAGTTCTGGAGATCAAGATGCCATCCATCAATCACGAAATTTCCAATCGCACTTTGGCGCAGTTGGTTGAAATTCTGGTCGAAGAATCAGACCTGGATTTGCTTCGTATGGGATCAACTACCTTTTTGCGTAAGGATTTGTTGAAAGGCGTCGAGCCGGATTCCTGCTTTTACATTCAGCATGCTGAGAAAGTCAGGGGCAAAGACAAAATTGATTTGCTTAACGATCCTCCGCCTGATCTGGTAATCGAAGTAGATGTGACCAGTGGCTCATTGAATAAGTTCCCAATCTTCGCCGCTTTGCAGATTCCTGAAATCTGGCGATGCAAAGGAGAACATGTAACCATCTACAAGCTTGAAGGCGAAGATTATTGGGAGGCTGAACGAAGCCTGGCGTTGCCGATTCTGACCGATGAAATGGCCACACGGTTTTTGGCCGAAAGCGGCGAAATGAAAAGTTCCGTCTGGGCGCGTCACGTTCGCCAATGGGTGCGCGAACAACTGGATGCTCAACAACAGCCGCAAAGCTAACGATGGAGAAATGAATGGCTGAATCAATTGAACGTCGCGTAGAGCAAACGTTCCCTTGTTATTACGATCTTTACGTTCCTGAAAGCGATTCGCCGAAACCGTTGCTGATTGCGATGCACGGGTACGGCGGCGACAAACGCTCGATGATGAAATTGGCGCGGCGCATCAACGACCGGGATTTCGTCATCGCCGCTCTGCAAGGCCCGCATCAGCATCTGGTCATGCCTACCAAAGAATCGCCGAAGCTCGGGTATGGTTTCGGCTGGCTGAGCAATTTCAAGCCGGAAGAATCCGTCGCGCTCCATCATCGGCTGGTCAATCAGATCATTGACGAGCTTGCCGATCAGGCCGACACCAGCCGCGTTTTCCTGATGGGATTTTCTCAGGCGTGTGGGGTGAATTTTCGTTACGCCTTCACCCACGCCAACCGCGTGCAAGGCGTCGTGGCGATTTGCGGAGGCATTCCCGGCGATTGGAACGAAGCCGAAGGCAAATACGCTGAAGGCAAACTGGATGTGCTGTTCATCGCCGCCGAACGCGACGAATTTTACACGCCGGATCAAATGCGCGAACGCGCCGAAGCGTTGAAAAGCCGCGCGCGTTCGGTGGAATTTCGTGTCTTCGATGCCAAACACGAAGTTCCGCGCGATTCTTATTCGGTAATCAACGAATGGTTATTGGAACAATTGAAAGGGAGTGTTTGACCATGATTGCCTTTAATTTCCAATATACCTTCAAAGAATACGTCGAAGGAATTACTGGGGCGAGCAAGGCATTTCGGTTTTTATCCCTTGCAGGTAGAGTGTCGCTTCCGATTTTGCTTGCCTGGGGATTGTGGCTGTATTTTTCTCGGAATTGGGATTGTTTTCTTGAAGCAATGATTTGGTATTTTCCTGTTATTGCGGCTGCTGGTGTTTGGTCTTTTTTTCCATGGCTTCTGGCTCGATTGGGATGGAAGATAAATCCGAATATCCAGGGAGTTATTCGCTGTGAAGCGGATGAAGACGAGTTTCGGATTTGGAATAACAATTCAACGACAATTCATAAATGGACTGCCTTTATCAGGTTCAATGAAACCGCAAACTTGTTTCTTCTCTTTTTGTCAAAACAGCTTTGTGTCCTAATCCCAAAGCGTGCTTTTGTTGATATAACTCAGGAAGCACAATTTCGTGAACTCCTCCAACAAAAAATCATCAAACAATAACTGACCAGTGACAATGACAACCCTTGATGCTCAGATCGAAAAACTCTTTGCAGCTCCTGCTTCGGATTTGACCGGAGATTTGCGCCAGCAGGCGCTGGACGCTTTTACCGCATTCAAAGCTGCGCTTAACACCGGCGAAATTCGTGCCGCCAGCCGCTCTGCCGATGGAAACTGGCAAGTCCATCAATGGGTCAAGCGCGGTATCCTGCTTGGCTTTCGCTTGGGCGCGATGGTGGATTATTCGATTGACGAAAACTTTCGGTACTTCGACAAGGAAACTTATCCGACAAAACGCTTGACGCTCAGCGATGGAGTCCGCGTCGTTCCCGGCGGAACGACCGTCCGCGAAGGCGCATTTCTGGCTTCGGGCGTAACGATCATGCCTCCCGCTTACATCAACGTCGGAGCTTACGTGGACGAAGGCACGATGGTGGATTCGCATGCGCTGGTCGGCAGTTGCGCTCAAGTCGGCAAGCGATGTCACATCAGCGCGGCGGCTCAGATTGGCGGAGTGCTGGAACCTGTAGGCGCGTTGCCGGTCATCATCGAAGATGAAGTTCTGGTTGGCGGCAACTGCGGCGTTTACGAAGGAACCATCGTCCGCGAAAAAGCGATTTTGGGTTCGGGCGTGATTCTGAATGGTTCGACGCCGATCTTCGACGCGGTCAAAGGCGAAATTTATCGCCGCGAAGGCGACCGCCCGCTGGAAGTTCCCGTCGGAGCCGTCGTCGTTCCTGGCGCGCGCGCGATTACGGTTGGCGCAGCCAAAGATTGGGGTTTATCGGTTTACGCTCCGATCATCATCAAATACCGCGACGACAAGACTGAAGCTTCTGTGAAGCTGGAAGATTTTCTGCGCTAAATTTGGAGTGCGGCGGCTCGACGCCGCTTTTATTTCAATGCCGAGCGAATTCGATTTCATCAAACAGATTCAACAGAAAGCCGCCGCGCAATCGGCGGCTGATCTAGTTTTAGGAATCGGAGACGACGCGGCGATTTGGCGAGAACAATCTGGCCGCGAATCGCTGGTCACAGTTGACCTGCTGGTCGAAGACGTGGATTTCAAACTGGAATACGCTCCGCCGCGCTGGCTGGGTCACAAGGCATTGGCCGTCAGTTTGAGCGACATTGCGGCAATGGGCGCAGCGCCGAAGTTTTCATTGTTGACACTGGCCATTCCGCGCCCGATTGCGGATTGCGGATTGCGGATTGCGGATTGGGAGCAGTTTTTTGAAGGCTACTTTGAACTGGCGGCGAAATATGGCGTGGCATTGATTGGGGGAGACATTTCCTCAACGCCTGATCGGTTGACGATTGATTCAGTTGTCATTGGCCATTGCCAAGCGGGACGAGCCATTCGGCGCGACGGCGCAAAAATTGGCGACGCAATTTACGTCACTGGTTCGATAGGAGCTTCGGCTGTCGGATTGAAACTGTTGCTTGGCGGTGAGCGAGTTGATGAACGTTTTTTTCACCGCAGAGACGCGGACAACGCAAAGGGAGCGCAGAGAAAAGAGAAAGCCTCTGCGTTGCCTCTGCGTTCTTTGCGCCTCTGCGGTGAAGAGGAACATCAAGAGATGTTTTCTACTGAACAGATCAAGCAATCTGCGATTTGTGCCCATTTACGACCCAAACCGCGAGTTGAATTTGGGCGGCGACTGGGCGAATCCGGCTTAGTGAATTCAATGATTGATGTCAGCGATGGATTGGCACAAGACCTTGCTCATATTTGCGAAGCAAGCGGCGTTGGCGCGTTGATTGATTTTGACGCCGTGCCGATTGCTGAAGAGGTGAGGTTGGTGACAGCCACTGCCGACGAAGCGTTTGAATTTGCCGTCAACGGCGGCGAAGACTTTGAATTGCTGTTTACCGCCGACCGCAGCCGCGAAGCCGAGTTGACGGCTTTGGCTGAAGAGTGCCACCTGCGGCTGACTCGGATTGGCGAAGTGACAGAAAGCTTCCATTCGGTCGCAGTACAAATTCGGCGCGGCAATGAAGTGAATCCGCTATCCATTCACGGCTACGATCATTTCGCGGTTTGACCGCTTGCGCCGCCTTAGCCTACTCTCTCGCTTCATCAAAATTTGACGGAGAAACTCAATCACACAATGCAACACGGGGATTACCTGCAAAAAATTCTGCTGCGCCGAATGGGCGAAGCGATCCGCGATTTCAACATGATCGTCAACGGCGACAAGATCATGGTTTGCTTGAGCGGCGGCAAAGACAGTTATTCGCTGCTCAACCTGCTGCTGGAATTGCAGCGCAAAGCGCCGGTCGAATTTGAACTGCTGGCGGTCAACCTGGATCAAAAACAGCCCAACTTTCCCGCGCACGTGTTGCCGGAATACCTGTCCGGGCTGGGCGTGCCGTATCGCATTGTCGAACGCGATACGTATTCAGTGGTCAAACGGCTGGTTCCCGAAGGCAAAACCTATTGCTCGGTTTGTTCGCGTTTGCGCCGAGGAATTTTGTACGACGTGGCCGTCGAAGAAGGCTGCACCAAAATCGCGCTCGGCCATCACGCAGACGACATCCTGCAAACCTTCCTGCTGAATCTGTTGTTCATCGGCACGATGAAAGCCATGCCGCCGATTCTGCGTTCGGACGATGGACGCAATACCGTCATTCGCCCGATGGCGTACATCTGGGAAAAGGATTTGACGGAGTTCGCCGCAACACAAAACTTCCCTATCATTCCGTGCGATTTGTGCGGTTCGCAGGAAAACCTGAAACGCAAACGCATGAAACGGCTGATTGACGAACTGGAGCAGGAAATTCCCAAAGTCCGCAAATCCATGCTGACGGCCTTGGGCAATGTGGTGAACACGCATTTGATGGATCCGAATTTGTTCGATTTCAAATCCCTGTCGGCTGGCGTGGGCAATATCTCAGACGAACTCGACGCCGCCGTCGGAGTTCACAACGAAAAAGGTGAAGAATTGGCAATGCCCGCACTGGTTTCCCTGACTCACTGACAAGGCAGTCTCTTCTTCTGGAAACAAACGCAAACCAACGCGAGGGCAGAATGACTTACTTCGTGCATAGCCAACCAGGCCGGTGACTATTGAGGTCAGCAGCGCCAAATGCCAGGAGGCAGACTTAAAGCCCGACGATCTCTGTCGCCAATTGCTGGTCTTTTTCGGCGATTCCGAATTTTTTGCCTTCCCGTTTGGCTTGAATTGCGACTTGCATCAAGACAATCGCCTTGCGTAACACATCGCTTTGCGTGCCGCCTATTTGCGCGGCCAAACGTTCCAGCAGTTCATTGGCTTCAGGAGAAATGTCTAGGCTCAGTCGAACCTTGCTCCTCTGAAAATGTCCGACAAGCTGCCAGCTTGTCGTGGTCTCGATTTGACGCTTGTTAGGGTCAACGACAAGCTGGCAGCTTGTCGGACAGTCGGGCGCAGCCGTTTTCATCGTTTCAGGGCGTTGTCGCAAACGACATGTCAGACTCCTTTCGGTTTGAGTTGATGTCATAAAGAACCTCCCCTTGGGGATCGTTGCGCGGACAGTAAGTAGATATTGCGTAAAATGCAATCAGATATTCCGCCGATCTTCCTTGTAGATTCAACAAGCAATTTCAGGAGATTGAGATATGAAAGAAATCAATATCGGAGCCGTCGTTCTGAGCGGCAATCAGGACATTGGGCGCGTCGAACAGGTGGTGCTGGATTGCGAAACGTTCGAGGCGTCGCATCTGGTGGTCAGGTGTGGCGGCGCGCTGCAATCGCAACATCGGTTGATGCCGATTGGCTGGGTGACAGGTTCCGAACACAATCGAGTTCACATCGAACAGACGGAAGACGAATTGACGGCACTGCCGAATTTCGAAGTGCAGCATTATGTTCGGCTGAACCAACTCGACCAGGAACATCTGGAACATCCGCGTTCGAAGATCAAACCGGCGGATTGGATCAATTATCTTGTGCCGCTGGTGGCGCACGCGCTGGGCGATCCCTACGATCCGCCCGGAGTTCGCGTCACCGAACCGTTGTTGTCGGCATCGGAAAGCGCCATTCACCGCGGGCTGCTGGTCGAATCCAGCGACGGGTACAAGGTCGGCGAAGTGCAGGAAGTGTTGTTCAGCGAACCGGATTGGCGATTGAGCGGCGTGGTCATCGCGCGCGGCTTCATACTCACGCATCCGATGAAAGTCGCCGCCGACTGGATCACCAGCATCACTCCCGAAAAAGTTCTGCTCAATCGCACCAAGGCGCAGGTCGAAGAATGGGAAAAGCAGCAGAAGTAAGGCCTCCGTACCTGATTTTCCAACCTGACATTGTGACCGATCAAAACCGGCGGTTTATTTTTGGGAATCACTTGCTGCGCGGTAGCCTTTGCGAGCGCGAACGACCGCTTCGGGTTTGCCGACAACCACTCGAATTTTGCGGTACGCGCCATCGCGTTTTTCATTCGCCGGGTAATAGCTGAGCGCATATTGATGCCGAAGTTCATCGGCAATTTGTGAAAAGGCCTGATTCACATCGGTGATGGTTTCAGCCTTGTACAAACGAGCGCCGCTACGGTCAGCAGCTTCGTGCAGGTATTTGTCGCCGTACAGGTATTCTTTTTCGCCCGCGCCCTGAATGGGAATCGTTTTGTCCGTGATAACTCTTCCCTGCGGCGTGGTAGTAATGATTCTCGGCCCGCGTGGCAAATCAGCCTTCGTGTCGTATTGAATGACGTAAACCAGCACGTTCGATTCTTCCACCAGTTCCAAAGAGCTTAATGCGTTGGCAATGCGGCTGGCGGTATCCACGCCGTCGGTGAACAACACAACGGCTTTTCGGCCTTCGACTTTGTTCAACCGTTCGGTCAGCACCAGATCAACCGCGTCATACAGCCGCGTCGCGCCGCCCGTGCGAGTTTGCAAAATCGCCTGTCGCATTTGTTTGCGATTTCCCGTCAATTCGGAATCTACATAAATCTTGCTGTCGAACGACACCACCATCAGCTTGTCCTGTTCACGAAGCTGGTCGGAAAACGCCAGCGCCGCGCGTTGAATGTCTTCCAGTTTGAAGCGCGTGCTGCCTGACGTATCCATCATCAACGCCACGTTGAACGGCGCTTCCATCGGGTTGAAGCGATCAATTTCCTGTTTGATGCCGTCTTCGTAAATTTCAAAATCCTCGCGCTTCAGGTTGGGCAGATATTTTCCGTCGCGGTCTAAAACCAGCACGGGCACGTTGACCAACAGCGTGTCCAGTTTCATGGTGAATTCTTCGTCTGGCTTTTTCGGTTTTTGTGTCGCCGCTGTCGGGTCTTCGTCAGGCATCTTCAATTTGGGTTTTGGCTTTTCGGCAACGGGCGGCGGGTCTTGTTTGGGTGGAGGCGTGTGGCTGTTTATCCGAGTAAACAACCCGGCGACAAGCACAAACGCCGTAAACAGGAACAGCTTGCGAATGTTCATAATTTCCTCCGCAGACGAAAACTATTTCTTCAACGCTTGTTTGTGGAATTGCTGAACCAGCTTTTTGCTGGGAGGTTCTTGATAACTGAACTGTGGATTGTTGCGAACTTCTCCCCACGCAACTTCACGCCATTTGGCTTTTTCAAACAGGCTCGCAATGTCGCTTTGCCACTTGCGATATTCCGCAGCGGGAATCGCCGCCAGGTTTAATCTGGCCAAAGTGTTCAGTTCCATGTTGGTGTCGCCTTGCCCGGATGCGCCAAAAAGAACTACGCCACTGCCTCTTCCGTTCGTTTGAATAAAAGAAAAAGTGTATTCGCCGTGTGCGAAAAAGATGAAATCAGCGGTTTCCGGCGAATCCGCCAATCTGAATTTCTTCTGTTTGAGGAATTCTTCTTCAACCAGTTTTTTCAATTGTGGTTCGGTTGGCGGCATTGCCCGGCGAAGCGGCGTTTCGCGTTCCAAAGTGGTGCGCTCTGATGGCGTTCGCTCCAAGGTTGCACGTTCGGAATCGTTCCGCGAAGAAGCCGGACCGTGGATAAACCCCGGAGGCCGCGTGTTGTTGCGGTGCAATTGCATCCAGATGCTTGGGTCTTGGGGGAGAGGCGTTTTGACGGCGATGACATACACGGACTGATTTGCCGCAAAGTTGAATTCCTGAGCCGCTGGTTGCTGCGCCGCAGCGGTCAGCGCCGACAGGCAAACAACGAATAGAAAGGTGGTTCTTCGCATTTTGGGATTGCCTCCTGCATTGGGGAGTTAATTCGATTTTTCCTGGTCGCGCCGTTTCAACACCGGGCGCTTGCCTCTTTTGAGTTCCGCATCTTGTTGTTTGTTTTTGGAGCCGGCGCGGTACCCGTCGCGCGCGCGCACGATCAAATTTTGATATTGGCTGGTCGGACTGATACGGACTTTGACGCGGCGATACGAACCGTCCTGCGCGTGATTGGTCGGGTAATAACTGATGGCGTATTGCTTGCGAAGCTCTTCGGCGATTTGGGCGAATGCGCGGCTCAGCAGCGTCAGCGAATACGCTTCATAAAATCGCCCGCCGCTGCGATTGGCGACATCTTCCATGAATTGTTTGCCGCGGAAGGTTTCGGCGGAGGGAAGTCTGCCGCCTCTGCGATTTTGTCCCGGCAACTGGTACGTGATGAATGGCCAGCGAGGGCGGCCAATCGGCGGAGTTCTGCCGGGAGCGCCAATCGGCGGAGTTCCGCCGGGGCCGCTTCTTGGGCCGCCCGCGTTGTCATACCCGGTGTCGTAATACACCGAATAGACCAGCGAATCGGATTCTTCGACCAGTTGCAGTGCGCGGCGCGCGGTGTAACGGCTGGACATATCAACGCCGTCGCTGAACAACACAATGGCCTTGCGTCCCTGTATCTTGCTTAATTCGTCGTTGATGATCAGATCGAGCGCGTCGTAAAGCCGCGTGCTGCCGCCTTGATTGATGCGGTAAATCGCGTTGCGAATGACGTCGCGCGAATTGGTGAAATCGCACCAGACTTCGATCTGGCTGTCGAACGAAGCGACCATCACCTTGTCGTCGCGCCGCAATTGCTGGACGAATTCAAACGCCGCGGCCTGAATGTCTTCGTGGCGAAAAGCCGTGCTGGTCGAAGTGTCGAGCAACAACACGACGTGAAACGGTTCTTCGACCGGACGCAGATGTTCGATTTCCTGTTTGATGTCGTCTTCGTACAACTCGAAATCTTTGCGCTTCAATCCGGGGACGAAATTGCCGCTGGGATCGAGCACCGTCGCCGGAATCGTGACCATCGTCGTGTTCAACGAAATGGTTCCGTCGTCATTGACCGTGACCGGCGTGTTGTCTTGCAGCGCTTTGTTCGATTTGTCCGGGTTGTCGTCCGAGTTCGGATCAATGGTTTTGTGTTTGGGATCGGCGGATTCTTTTTTGGGTTTGCGGCCTGATTGAGCGTAGGCCTGTGGAACGCTGGCGGCAAACAATCCCGCTACGAGCAGCAATACGGCGCACAGACGCGCGAATCTCTGACTTCTCATGACTACCTCCGGTTTGCTGCGTAAAGGGGTAAACGTAGCGGTTCGCCGAGTTTGAACGCTCGGCGTTATCGAACTTGCGACGCGGGAGCTTTCGCTGCCTGCGCGTCGTCCAGCTTTTTGGTCGCTTTCAGCGGCATCCAGCCCGTCCACGATTGCGGAATGATCTGTCGCGCAGACAAATCGGCTCCCAAAATCAAGATGAACGACGAAATGAAAACCCACGTCACCAGCGCCATCAACGACGCCAGTTGTTTATAACTGCCCGCAAAATCGAACACAGGCAGCAACAACCAGAATGCAAACGTCGCCAGCAACCACAACACGGCAATCGCCACCGATGTGAAAACCACCTGGTTGAGTTTCACCTTGCCGTTCGGAATGAAGTAATAAATGACGAAAAACAACAGCGCCAGAAACGGCAGCGACATCACAGGACCTACAATTTTGAAAAACCATTCCCGCACAGGCGATTGACCGAAAATGCTGACCAGCACGAAATCATAAGCGCTGCCCAGGGCCACCGGACACAAAATGATCGCCGAACAAATCAGCACCATCAGCATGTAGACCAGATACTGTTTGACGAAAAAGCGCTCCTTGAATTTCCAGGCGCGATTCAACGCGGCTTCCAGCGGCTGAAACACCCCGGACGCCGAAAAAATCAACAAGCCGAACGACATCAGCGTCGCTTTGCCGCTGGGGCCGCGCGTCACCTGATCCAGACTGTTCAGCAACATGCCGGATTCCAGCGGCATCAACGACCGCATCAACCGAAACAGCGTTTCATACGCGCGTTGAGAACCGACAATGTTGATCAAAAAGCTGCCCATCAACACCACAAACGAAAAGAAAGACAGCATGACGTTGAACGCAATGGCCGAAGCATTGACGTAAGTTTCCGTCGAAGTCAGTTCGTAAATCGTCGGCCACATCTTCTTGAAAAACAGAACGCTGCCGCGCGCATAAAAGACTATGCCGCGTTTGGGTTTTTGCGGTTCGGGTTCGACGGTCAACGGAGTGGTCTCGCTCAATCGTTGAGCCGTTGTCGGAAATGCAGGTTCGATTTTTTTGGTTTCGTTCATCAGTAAAGTAGACAGAAGACAGTAGACAGCAGCCTACTTACAAAGTTTCAAGTTCTTCCTGGATTGCCTGAAGCGAGCGATCCAGCATTTGCCGATGAGCATCGGAACGCGCGGCGTTGATTTGTGCCAGCAATCGGCTGCGCGTCAACTCCAGGGCTTGGCGGCGTTGCCGATGCGCGGGAGCTTCGGTCGAAACAGGCGCGGCGGTTTCGCGTTTGGCGCGCTCGCGTTCTTCCAACTGATCTTCGACAGATTTGCTTTCCCAGCCTCTGGCCATAACATTTGCTCAATGAAGTAAACACGCCGCGTGACCGAGCACTTGATCGCCTTCGCGCAACGGCGACACCGTCGGTTGCCAGCCTTCGGCCAATCGAACAGCCAATAACTCTTCTGCTGTTGGCCGATGATCCCACACAGCGACCGCCGTGATCGTTCCGTGTCAGGTTGAACTGAAAATCAAAAACTGGTCTCGCCAAACGGACACTACTTCGTGCGTATATTCATCAAGCGGAATGGTGTCCAACAGCAACGCTGGAGGTTGTTGCCGCATTCCCCACGCGACAAATTGTTGAAGCGTGCCAAAATCCGGCAACGCGCCTTCAAGTTCAGACAACGTGTCAGGCAACAAATTTGCTCGATTGATGATTTGCACGGCTCACAGTGTAGAGCGGCGGCAAGGCGCAATCAACGCTCGCCAAACCGCAACCAGCCCGGCTAAACTGCCAAACGTGAATCCGACGATCAAACGCCGCTGGCACTTTCCAATCTCAAATTTCAAATTGATGATCGCGCTGACAATGGTCGCGGCGGTTGTTTTCGCCTGGCTGATTTGGCGCTGGATGCAACCGCCACCGCCGTTCAACCGCATTGCCACGCTCGGTTATGTCGAATCGCCAGCGCAACGGTATTACGAACCGTTCGGTCTGGCGGCGGATAACGACGGCAACATCTACTTCAGCGAAAGCATCACCGGTCGCATCTTTCAACTTGCGGCTGGCAGTTATGAAAACCAGTCACCGTTGCAAATCAGCGTCGTCGCCGAAAATCTGCAAACGCCATCAGCCATCGCCTTTGACTCGGACGGCAATCTGGTCGTCGCCAACACCGGGGCGCACACGATCATCCGCATTGACCTGAAGACCAAAACTGTCAGCGTCGTCGCCGGTCAGACTGGCGTCAGCGGCGACGCTGACGGTTCAGCAGCGGAAGCTCGCTTCAACGCGCCAATCGGAGTTGCAGTCGGCGAAGACCAAACGATTTTCGTTGCCGACACCTACAACGACCGCATTCGAGCAATCGCCCCAAACGGGCAAGTTCGCACAATCGCCGGAAGCCGTGAACCCGGATTCGCCGACGGCATTGGCTCTGAAGCCAGATTCGACACGCCGTGCGCAATCGTCGTCGCCGATAACTCGTTGCTAATTGCAGACACCGGCAATCATCGGATTCGCCGCATCGAACCAAATGGTCGGGTGACGACATTGGTTGGAAACGGCGATGCTGACAAAAGCGACGGCTCGTTGTTGAGCGCGTCGTTCAACGAACCTGTCGCCGTTGCCGTGCGCGACAAAGATTCATTTTTCGTTGCGGACGCGGGCGGTTCGATTCGGCTGGTTTCGTTGAAGTTCAATGATCAGGAAGAGCCGTTTGTTAAGACTGAATTGCCCGACATAGGTTTGAATCGGCCTGTTGGTTTGGCGCTGTTGCCCGACGGAGAACTCGCTTTTGCCGAAAGCGGCGCGAGTTTGATTCGCGCGCTGATTCCGGCGAATTCCAAACTGGGAATTCAGTTTGATCCTGATGCCATCGCGTTATCCGCCGACCGATTGCGTCAACTGGTCGAACCGCGTTGGCCGTTTGATCCGCCGGACAAGCCCAGAGAAATTGCCGGAACCTTTGGCGAAATTCGCGGAGCGGTTTCCGCCGACCACGACGCCTGGTTTCACAATGGTCTGGACGTGCCGGGAGCTTACGGAGAATTGACGCGAGCCGTGTTCACCGAACCCGTCACTTTGCCGCTTTCGGTCGAAGGCGCAGGAACCACGCGCGAACGCATTCGCTTGCCGCTGTTTGGTTACATTCACGTCAAAATTGGCCGCGACAAAAACGATCAACTTTTGCCCAATCTGGCCGATGGTTCGGTCAGCTTTCGCCGCAATGCCGAAGGTCAGATTGACGGCGTTCGCATTCGGCGCGGAACTATGTTCAAAGCCGGTGACGCCGTAGGCTCACTCAACCGGCTGAACCACGTGCATCTGATCGCCGGGCAATGGAGCAGCGAATTCAACGCGCTTTCCGTGTTGCGATTGCCTGGATTGACCGACACCGTCGCGCCCGTCATCGAATCGTTCGCCATTGCCGATGAACAAGGAAACATCTTGTTTGATCCCGGAGGGAAGAAAAATCCTGCGACGAATTTATCGCAGAACGGACGACTGCGAATCTTCGTTCGCGCTTACGACCAAATGGATGGCAATGCCAAACATCGCCGGTTGGGCGTCTATCGCGCCGGTTTTCAAATCCTGAATGCTTCGGGAACGCCTCTGACAGAATTCAACCAGACGCGCCGCAATCTGGAATTCGACCGGTTGCCCAGGGATTGGCAAACGGTGTCGCAGGTTTACGCCGCAGGCAGCCAATCGGGTTACGAAGGGCCGACGGTGTTCAATTACATCGCCACCAACGTGCTGCAACGCGGCGAAGTCCACGAAGCGTTTTTCGATCCGGCAAAACTTCCGCTGGGCGATTACACCTTGCGCGTCGTGGCAACGGATTTCTCTGGCAATGTCGCTCATCGCGATTGGCCGATTACCATTCGATAGTTGATTTCCAATCTCCCTCACCGCAGAGGCGCTGAGAACGCAGAGATAGCGCAGAGAAACACTCTGCGAGGCCTCCGCGTTTCTCTGCGACTCTGCGGTGAAACAGAGGTTCGTACAATGACGCTGAACTTCAAACTTGCCAAACTCTGGCTACTGCTGGCGACGATTCAACTTTTCTCCATGATGACCAATGCTCAAACCAACGATGTTTTAACTGCTGAGGGTGTATCGCGCGAACTCGCCCGCCACCGTGCCGCGCGGATTTCCGATGTGCGCTACCGGCTTTCGATTGAACTCAAACCCGGCGCGCCGCGCTTTACCGGTAGCGAAGAAATCACGCTGAAGTTGGCCGACACCGCCGCGCCGGTCATTTTGGATTTCCGAGACCTGGACGCAGCCGGAAAGATTATCGAAGGCGCGATTCGCAACGTCACCGTCAACAGCAAACCGGCGACTGGCCTCAGCCAGAAAAACGGCCACATCATCTTGCCCGCTGAATTGTTCAAGGTCGGCGAAAACTCGATCAAGCTGGAGTTTGAATCCGGCATTGCCACAGCAAACCGTCCGGTCATTCGGTACAACGATCAAGACGACGGCAGCGAATACATTTACACGCTGTTTGTCCCGATGGACGCCAGTTTGGCGTTTCCATGTTTCGACCAACCGGATTTGAAAGCGCGCTTCACGTTTGCCGCTGAAACGCCCGAAAGCTGGACGATCATCGGCAATGCCGACGCTGTCAAAACTGAATTGGTGAACGGCAAACGCCAAACGCAGTTTGCTGAAACCAAGCCAATCAGCACGTACCTGTTCGCTTTTGCCGCTGGGCAGTTCAGGCAAATTGCCGGAAGCAAATCACCAACTCCGCTACGAGTTTTCGTTCGCCAGTCGAAACTCAAACGCGCTGAAGAAGAATGGCCGGAGGTCGCACGATTGACTGACGAAGGAATGAAGCACTTTGTTGAATTCTTCGGCCACGAATTTCCGTTCACGAAATACGATCAAGTCTTGTTGCCCGGCTTCGCTTACGGCGGGATGGAACACGCCGGAGCGACGTTTTTGCGCGAAGACGCGATCCTGTTTCGCACTACGCCGACCCAAAGCGACAAGTACGGACGCGCTTCGCTGGTGCTGCACGAACTGGCGCATCAATGGTTCGGCGATTTGGTGACGATGCGCTGGTTCGACGATTTGTGGTTGAAAGAAGGCTTCGCCAATTTGATGGCATATCACGCGATGGCGCGGATTTACGATCCGGCGCAAATGTGGCGGCGCTTTTATCAATCGCACAAACCGGTCGCGTACGGCATTGACTCCACCAAAGGCACGACGCCGATTTATCAGGAAGTCCGCAATCTGAAAGACGCCAAGTCAGCTTACGGCGCGATTGTTTATCAAAAAGCGCCGAGCCTGTTGCGCGCGTTGTCGTTCGTCATCGGCGAAGAAAAGTTCCGCGAAGGCGTGCGGCTGTTTTTGAAAGAGCACGCTTATGCCAACGCCGAATGGAGCGATTTGATTGCCGCTTGCGAACGAGCTTCGGGACAAGAACTGACGGCGTGGGCGGACGCCTGGATCAAACGTCGCGGCATGCCGCAAATTGACGTGACGATGAATTGTAACGATGGAAAGATCGCCAGGCTGGAGTTGACGCAACGCGACGTGCTTGGTGAAGGCGGCGTCTGGCCGATTAAAACCGAGTTGTTGCTGGCTTACGACGGCGAAGCGGCGATCAAAATTCCGGCCAGCTTTGCCACTGCGCGAAGCGTGATTGCCGAAGCCGTTGGCAAAAAATGTCCGGCTTATGTTTTCGCCAACTCTGGCGATTACGGTTATGGACGCTTCATGCTGGACGCCAAGAGCCGAGAAGCGGTGATGGCGCGCATAGGTAAAGTTGACGACGTGCTGCTGAAAACCATGCTCTGGGGCGCGCTGTGGGATTCCGTCCGCGAAGCTGAGCTGAACCCAAATGAATTCATCGCGCTGGTTTTGAAAACTCTGCCGACGGAAAACGACGAAGAATTGACGCAGACTTTGCTGGGGCGAACGGGGACTGCCTTTCAACGCTACTTGTCGTCAACTCAGCAAACCGCCGTCGCACCGCAGCTTGAAAGTTTGTGTTTCGACCGAATGACCAAAGCGACGGAGCTTGGGTTGCGAATCACGTACTTTCGCGCGTTTCGTAACATCGCAACCACAGCGAATGCCCGGCAACATCTGAAAGACATTCTGACGGGCAAGCTCGTCGTTCCCGGCGTGGAAATCAAACCGCTAGACCGCTGGCAAATCATTCGCGTCTTGCTGGCAAACAGCGACGCCGAAGCGATGAGTTTGCTCGAAGCTGAACGCATCCGCGACAAGAGCGACGACGCGAAGAAACAGGCTTATATTGCCGAAGCCGCTCGCGCCGACGCCGAAACCAAACGCCGTTACTTCGACGATTACACCAACAACAAAGCTGTCGCCGAAGATTGGATCGAAGCCAGCATGGGCGCGTTCAACTCGCTCAACCAATCCGCCTTGACGCGCGCTTACTTGAAACCGGCGCTTGCCGCGCTGCCGCAAGTCAAACGCGAGCGAAAGATATTCTTCGTGCTGGCGTGGCTGAACGCTTTCATTGGCGGCCAACACGATAAAACTGCGCTGGATCAAGTCCGCGAGTTTTTGCGAACGAACAAACTGGATCGCGATTTAGAACTAAAGGTGACGGAAGTGATGGATGAACTGGAACGCACGGTGAAGATTCGCGCGAGATTCAGCAGGTAAAAAGGCACACCGAAACATCCCCACATCCATTATGGCAACTAAAGTCCAAATCTTAACCCCTTCGGTATTATTTAGCGCGTTTGAGATAAAAAGTTGAGCCATATTCTGTGGCAGTAACTTCCGCTAACTCCCATCCTTGGGCGGCAAATTCATTTAGCTGCCTCTCATCTGATATGCTGGTGATTTTATATTCCCAAGTTTGTTTTTGCGTCGCTTGTCTTTGCGCCCGGCTGTTAAAATCAAGACCTAACAATACAGTTAAGATTACTAAGCAGAAGGCGATGATTGTCTTTAAGCTCATTTGTATTCTCCTATTTTTTCAAGTAGCAACAGTGATGACTCTCTCTGCAAAAGTAGATTTGTTCGCCCTCCTATATGCAAGAATGAATCTCACGTAAGGAATCAAGGCTATTTCTTATAGCGAAGAAAGCACTGTAACGGTTGTGATTTCCAGGGGTTCCTTGCGCCCCCCAGCCAACTTTTCTGGGAAGCGCAAGGCAATAATCTAATCAAAGACGGATTCTAATTTGCGGGCTTAAGAGTTATGGGCGGAGAGACTGTGGGATTATTCCCCGCAATCCTAACTTGTGGCGGCATGTTTTGATCTTCCAGAAACGCGTTAAACGTAACTGTGCCATTGTTTTGGTTATTTGTGTTCTTAATAGTGTGTGTAAAGGTATTGCCAGGGTTGGTGAGCGCTATCGGCTCTGATGCTCCCGTTTTCCCCTCATAATCCCCAATGGTTCCAGTTGTAGCTGCCTGAGCAACACTAATTCTTACTGTTTTGCCTGCTGCCATAGGATCAACAGAAAGTTGAACTGTTAGCGTTGCTGAATCTTGTAGATTGATTTCCAAGTGGTTCCAAGTGACAGAGGCAATGGATACCGCTGGGAGTAGTACTTCACAACTCGCTGAGCAGGTCGTAGATAGAGGCTCCCAAGCACATTCGACTTGCCAAATCACCCAATACCAATTGCCTGCTGTGTCAAAAGTGGAATTGAGATATGTGGAGCCTTCACCCTGAGCTGTGCCGAGGCCAGATGAGTTGATAGTGGCGACGTTTGTGTTGTTGGAAGAAAACGTTCCCCAGACTTGATATGGCGCGGTTTGGCCGCCATAACAAGTCGTATCTACTTCATAAGATGCGAATTGTTGCGTATCACCCACATAACCGCTAACACTGCCCGGACTCATGTAAGCGTAAGAAAAACTTGATCCGCAAAGACATTGACATTCATACGTTGAAGCCATTCCGCCCGCAAAATCCACGGTTTGCGCTCTGCCGATCAGGACTTTGTTATTCCCGCCTCGGACGCTCCACGCGACATGACCGGAACTGACATCAGGCGGTATAGCATTGCCTTCCGATCCTTTTTCCTGCTCGTCGCGGATTTTCTTTACGTCCAGGGCAACGGTCTGTCCCGGAGCAATTGTCTTGAGATTTGATCCCCACTTTCCGCCTTGGTAGGAAAGCGTCAGATGAAACTGTCTGGCCTCAGCAGTCGTGTTTTTGATGAAGACAATTGTCGAAGACGAGTCGGTGATAAACCAGGGATAACCGCCTGTGCTGCTCATTCCGCCCTTCGGGTCTTTCAGCGGCAGGGTAAAGACCTGATTACCATTGGCAGAAACGCTGAGCGCATCGGCAATTACGCTACCTGGAGCGCCTTCGTATTCAAGCTCAAGCCCGGCGGTCGAAATGTTCGAACCGGGAAGTCCCAGCGCTTCGATTAACCCGGTTTCGCCTCCGGCAAGCTCGGTCTTTCGCAATTCGATTTTTCTTTCCTTTCCGTCGGCAGTGGTGAATGGGATTCGCCCGGTTACGAACGTTGAGGCATCGCTGAGGTTGCGAACGGCGATGATGGGAACGAGTTTGTCGCCGCTGACGCTTCCCAGCCGTAGGCCAGCGCCGTGATATTGATTGGTTTTGCTCTTGCCAGGGTCGGCAAAATTGACTGAAGCAGAAAATCCTTTACCAGGTTCTTCGATGTGGATGATCGCCATCAACGCTCCTGGCCCGCCATCGTGTGAAAGAGACACCGATCCCGCTTTCACCTTTTTCACCAATCCCTGTGGCAGCATCACCACATTGGTTTCACGAGGTTTTAGCACACCAATAATCGGATGGTGGCCATTGGCGGCTGCAAACCCGGCATCGCCTTTAACTGCAACAGCTTTATCAGTCTTGTTGGAAACGATTACATTGACCTTAGCCGAATCGAAGGGGATCGAGTAAACAGCTTCCAATTGAGGCGATGAAAATTTCATTCCAGGCTCAAGCATTTGCTCGTCAAAAATCAGACTTCTTCTTTCGTCAATGATTCTCAATCCGCCGCCCATTTCCATCATGCGTCCTGAGTAAGTGAACTCAAAGCTGCCTTTCTTGAAATCAGGACCAGCCAAAATCGCTAAAATTCCAAGTTCGACGTTCAGGGAAGATTCTCCATTGACAGTGACCGGAGAGGCGACAAATCGCTGGCCTTTCAAATTGTAGAGAATCGGCGTGACGTCAATTGGATGGGGGCCTTTGTTGTTCAGCGTCAAAGTAGATGTCATACCATCCTCAATGCTGTAATAAGTCCCGATCATCCGGCGTAGCGTCGGTTGAACCGATGAGCAACACCCCTGCAGCTTGGGAGTCGGGGAGGCGATTGGTGCAGCCGAAACTCTGAAAAAATCGGACGCTGACCGGAAGTTTGCCACGATAAAACCGCAAATCAAAAAAGTCGCAAACAACATTGAAATTGCGAACTGCTTGTTTATTGCCTGCCTGAAGAATTTCTTGACCGCAGTAATTGATGGTTGTAAGTTGAACATACAGTTTCCTCCTATGTGGAATGGGAATTGTCGTAAAGCGGGCGGGCTTTTAGGTGGCCAAACCAAACAAAGCTCGCCTGCTTTTGTTTTTGCCAGAAAGCCATTGGTCCGACGTCAAAGACGAAAAACCATCCGGCAGCAATTTCAGATTTCAAAAAAGGGAATGTGCAGTCTGTAAATTGACCGTCGCAGAGGTTCTGAGAAAACAAATTCAAACTTGGGGCAAGGCTTGATATTTTCGACTGTTTTTATTTTGCTTTAGGCGGAAGTTTTATACGCCCCCCCCCCTCAAAAAGGCAAGAGCTTTAATCTTGAAGTTATCGGACGAGTCAGCCGTAACGGTCACATTCTTTTATAACCTTCGCAACGCAGCCAATTCCTGCCGAGCCTGATTGGCTTCGTTGAAATCTGCACCGCCGAGTTGCAGCGCGCGTTCGTAAGATTGCCGAGCTTGTTGCGTGTTGCCGTTGTCGCGTAACGCGCGTGCCAGGTGCAGGTGGTACGCCGGGCTGGTTGGGCGGCGGTCAATGGCTTTGCGGAACTGTTCGATGGCCACATCGAACTGGCGTTTTTTGTAATACGCATACCCCAGCGTGTCGAAAAAACTGGCTTCGGGCGCAATGGTGATGGCGCTGCGCGCGTGGTCGGTGGCTTTGTCCAGATTGCCTTTGCCTTTGTCGGCATAAATCCACGCCAGATTGTTCAGCCCAATGGCCGCGCCGATGGAACGTTTGTCGTAACTCAGCATCTGTTCGTAATTCGACACCGCCGCATCGAAATTCCCACGCCCTTCTTCCAGCATTCCGATCATCAAATGCGCCTGGGCGATTTGCTGCGTGTTGGTAGGTCGCCGCTGGATCAATTGAGTCAATTCGGTGACGGCTTTTTCAGTCTGCTGCTGCGAACTTTGGTAAAAATCGCTGAGGATGAAATAGGCGTTGAGGTAATTCGGATCGGTCTGCAAAATTTCGCGCAAGGTCGTTTCGGCAGCAGCGCCATCGCCCTGTGCAATCAACACACGCGCTTTTAGTTCCTGCAACTGCAATCGCGCCGGTTGTTCGTTGATGAGTTGCGTCAGCCGGTCGTGCGCCGCGCGATAATTTTTCTGTTGCAGATAGACGTTTATCACTGTGGTGGCGGCGGCCAGACTGCTCGGAGCCAGATCAACGGCGCGTTCAGCGGCGCGGCTGGCCGAAGCCAAATCTCCGCGCAGCATGTTCACCACCGCCAGATTGATGTGTGGTTCGGGGCTGCGCCGATCAATCGCTGCGGCGCGTTCCAGATCGCTTTGCGCTTCTGCCAGTTTGCGAAGCTGAATCCGCGCGACGGCGCGCGACACATACGCTTTGCTTTCCCAATCAGGCAGTGAACCTTCGGGAATGCGCGCGGCTTTCAGCGCCGTCTGATTCGATCTCAACTCGGCAATGCTTTCGATGATTTGCGTTGAAGTTTTTTCGGCGGCATCGGCTTTGGTTTCTGCCAGATTGATTCTGACCTGCATCAGCAATCCCATAGGGTTGCGTGGATAAAAACTCAACAACCGATTGACGAACAACCGCGCTTGCGTGGCATCGTTGTTTTGCAGATGCGCGTCGGCGGCGTAATACAACGCGGATGGCAAAGTCGGTTCCAGCCGCAACACCTGATCCAGATCGCCTATGGCTTCGCGGTGCTGGCCGTTGAGCGAACGCAATCGTCCGCGCATCAACAGCGCATCGGTGTCCTGCGGATTTTGCTTCAAGGCAACTTCGACGTGTTTGGTTGCGCCGGTCACATCGCCCAATTCCAACAACAATTCCGCCAACCGCGAATATCCGCGCAAGTATTTCGGATCGTCTTTCAACAGTTGTTGGTATTCGGTGACGGCTTGATAAACGCGACCTGTGCGCGCGTGCAGATCAATGATCTGCGCTCGTCCAGCAGTTTTGTCGGCGTCGAGTTCCACCAATCGCGTCAGAAATTGTTCGGCTTTCTCAAATTGCTGCTGCGTTTCGTAATACCGCCGCAAAGCCACCAACACCAGTTTGTCCGTCGGCTCGGCTTGATGCGCGGCCAGCAATTGCTGCTCAGCTTCGGCTTCGCGTTTGTTGGCGAACAGAAAATCGCCAAACGCCAATCGCGCCGTCACCGATTTGGGATTGCGCTCAATCAATTGGCGAAAGACGCTTTCGGCTTTTGCATGGAACGCGGCAGCTTGCGCGGAATCGGCTTTGGCGCGACGTTCGTAATAGCGCGCCAGGTGCAGATGCGTTTCGATGCGATTGGCATCCAGCGAAATCGCTTTTTGAAATTCAGCTTCGGCTTCCGCCCAGCGTTTTTGAGCGGCGCGCACGTCGGCGATCAAGACGCGGTTTTCAACGTGATCGGGATTTTTCAGCGCGACTTCGCCCGACAATCGTTCGGCTTCTTTCGTGCCTTCGTCGGTTTCGTATTCGACCAGCAAACTGCCGACGCGAACGCGCGCATCCAGGTTGTCGGCATCCAGCCGCATCGCTTCGTAATAGGCTTCGGCGGCTTCCTGCACGTAACCCAGCGCCAGCGCCGCTTCGCCCAATCCGAACTGAGCTTCGCTCAATCTCTTGTCAATTTTCAGTGCGCTGCGAAATTCCAATCGAGCTTCGGCAAACTGTTTTTTGGCCAGATACTCTTTGCCGCGTGCGATGTGTTGCAGCTTTTCCTGGTCGGGCGAACTGCATGCCGATTGCAGCAAAACGACCAGAACGAAAATCAACGTAGCATACGCGGCAGGCAAACGATGGCGAACGATCTTTTTCATTATGACTTTCAGGCAAAGATGAATGAACGATTTGTGAGTTCGGGACTTCTTTTCAGAGGAAGCGAGTCGAGTCTAGCTTACGAAGTTGAAGCCCGGCAAGAAGCCGTTATAATCGCGCCCGCTATGAATTCACCAACCAAAGTAAATGTGGCTCTGATCCAGATGAGTTGCAGCGCTGACCCGCGCGAAAATCTGGAAAAAGTGCTGGCCAAAATCGAAGAAGCCGCCAAACAAGGCGCACAGATTGTTTCCACACAGGAACTGTTCCGGTCACGATACTTTTGCCAAACCGAAGACCATTCCAATTTTGAACTGGCTGAACCGATTCCCGGCCCCAGCACCGATGCTTTGGCGAAACTGGCGGCGGCGCGTGGCATCGTCATTGTCGGTTCGTTGTTTGAACGCCGCGCGCCGGGCTTGTATCACAACACGGCTGTCGTGATTGACGCAGACGGCCAATTGCTCGGTAAATACCGCAAGATGCACATTCCGGACGATCCGCTGTTTTACGAAAAGTTTTACTTCACGCCGGGCGATTTGGGCTTCAAAGCCTTCGAAACGAGATTCGGCAAAATCGGCGTGCTGATTTGCTGGGATCAGTGGTATCCGGAAGGCGCTCGGCTGACGACTCTGGCCGGAGCGCAGATTCTGTTTTACCCCACTGCCATAGGCTGGCAACCGCCGGAAAAAGAAGAATACGGCGAACGCCAACACGCTTCGTGGGAAATCATTCAACGTTCGCACGCCGTCGCCAACGGAGTATACGTTGCCGTCGCTAATCGCATTGGCCACGAACCGACTCCGCCCAGCGCACAACATGGCAATGAAGGACAAGGCATCGAATTCTGGGGACAGAGTTTCATTGCCGATCCTTCAGGGCAATTGATTGCCAAAGCCTCCGTCGCCGAAGAAGAAATTCTGATGGCCGAAGTTGACTTCAAAAAGCTGGACGTACAGCGAACTCATTGGCCATTTCTGCGCGACCGCCGCATTGACGCTTACGGCGGGATCACAAAGCGGATGATTGATGAATGACGGGATAATGTTTGACCAAGAAGTGATAGATGGACAGTTAAGGCTGTTTTTCCCAAACTCCATTCTTCTTGATGAGAAACTTGTCACCAGCTATCACTGTTTTTCCGGGCTTCCAGCAGATTTGCGCTTCGGAATGATTTTGCCCAAACCTTCCGGTAGGGTCTGTCAACCGACCCAATAGCGGTTCGATTTCTGCGGTGGTGTTTCCGCCATTCGCCAAGGCGTGAGCCAGCAATCTGGTGTTATCCGATGTCGCCTTAAGAGTTGGCCGGTCGGCGTTTGCGCTCCTGTCAAACTCGAACCTCTGAAAACAGAGGTTGTCTTCGTCGCTCAGGGGCTTTTGCTGGCACAAAGCCAGGCGTCCCCAGCCGTAACCGCGTTCGCCACCGAGTTGCAGTTTGTTCAGCGTCGCGTCCAAATCCAAAGCCAGTTCGCTCCAATCTTCCCGCTGGAAAATATAGCCTGTCAGATAAACCTGCTTGCCCTCACGGGTGCGCGGCGCAATGAATTCCGTCTCGTGCAGACTGCCTTCTTCCGCGGCGTGTCCATCGGCAAGCGAGGTGCTGACATAACTGCCAAGATACGTCCAGGCAAATTCGTCCCAATCATCTGCCCAGGGCCAGAGCCGGACACAATCCGCGCTATCCGAAGGATAAAAGTATGTGAAAGCGAGTCGCTCATCCACTTGCTCGCCCACTGTTTTGTAATCATCGTGCTGCTGATCGCGCGTCAATCGGGCCGTGAGCGCGCCCCACAAAGCGCGTCCGGTGACGTAAGGCCGTGTTTGTTGCAAATTACCTGACTTGCGCCAGCCAATGTGCAGCGGCGACAGCAGGCGCAAGCTGATTTGATAGCCGTTCCATTTCATAAAACCTCGCTCCTTCACTTGCCCCATGCTTTCGCGCCATACCGTGCGTAGATCAGTGTTTGCTCCCAAAGCTGCCTGACCAGCAACATTCGGTCGAGGTCACTGCAAATTTTCTCGGAGACAAATCTCAATCCTTCCTGCCACTGCCATTGCGCCACGGGCGACAAGCCAAGCTGCGCGGTCATCTGCAATAAACCATTGCAAACCGAATCTGCCACGCTCCCACCTTTGCTTGCATATAAAAACAACGCGCAGGCATAAACGCCGTTTTCCTGCAAAACGCCCAGCGCCTTGGTAATCAGGTTTTCCGCGTCCTGCGCTTTGACGGTTTTCTTCGCCACGATTTCGTTGATGATCTTTTGCGCCGTTTCCGCCGCGTGCAAATCCAGATTGAAGGTCTGCTCACTTGCCATTTGCGCCTCCATTGTTGAGAGAGGAATCGCCGAGCAATCGCATCCGGCCAAAGCCGCGCGTGCCCATCCCACCGATTCCCAGATGTTCGATCAAGCGGCAGCCTGCTTTCACCACATCCATCGGACTGTTCCAGGTTTCGCCAAGCTCCTCGCCCGCGCGTTCCTGCTGTGTTTCCGTGTCGTATTGCTTGTCAACGGTCTCGAATTTGTTTTTCTCTCTATCCTCTGGCTTGCTGTTCAATTCGCGGTAGTTATCCTGAACCACATCGGCCCACAACCATGCCGCGCGCGGAATCGCTTCATAAGTGAACAGCGCGCCATCTTCTGCTGCACCGGTTTCAGGCTTGATGCTGACCGAAGTTCGCACGTCCAGATTGCTGTTGACAATCTGCGAAAAGACTTTGGGGGAGGCAAGCACGATGCGATGCGAAATGGTTGTCCATTCTTCGCGTTTCCTGATCTCTTCGGGCGCGGTAATCTGCAATCCCTTGACCGCTGGCAGAAGCAACCAGCCAAGATTCAGCTTGTCTCCGTCCCAGACCAGATTCGTCATGGTCTTTCCCTTGTCATCCGGCTGATCGGGAGAGGAAACGCTTTCGCTGCCCCAGGCTTCTTTGACCCGTTCCACCGTGCTTACCCACAACGGTCCGGCCATCGAATAGACAGGGAAAAAGAGCAAATGTGCATCACCAAGGCTGACTGAACCTGCCTGACCTCCGCCCAATTCCGTCGCCGTGCCAAAGGTGTAAATGATCGGGCAGCGCTCTTTCGCCTTCAGCTTTTTGTGCTGCCCGGCGGCTTCCGGTTTTCCATACCGCATTGCCGCGTAGCTGCGCGCCGCCCCCGCCAGACTAGTGCCGGGAATCTTCGGCAGATTCGTGCCCGGCTCGCGCGTGATCGTATTGTCCACGCGCCCCAGCCGATAGCCGCCCGCGCCGATATGCACCGGATCGAGCGTCATAAACACAAACCGCCGCTGCTCATAAAGTTTTTTCGTGGCTGTTGCTTCGCTCATAGTTTGTCCTTTCCGTCAACTTTCGATTTTTGTTTGAGTATCTGCGTGAACAGTTCGATCACGTCGGCAAGCTGCCCGCGCAAGGCTGCTTGTACGATAAATGTGGGCTTCTTATCTTCATCTTCAACCTCTGGGCGCTTCCCTTTTTTCCAAGCAGCGTTAGTGATGGCGTCTTTTACGAACCGCTCAAAGGTTTTGTCCCGCTGCTTTCGCTGGTCATCATCGAGCAAAGCCGATTCATCGAACCACTCGCGGCGTTTCGTTTCGATCAACTCGCCCAGCGTTTTGATCTGTGAAGTCACCAACCCTTCTTCCAGCGTCTTCCAAATCTTTTGGAAGTCTTCGACCTCTTCCAGGTAATAAGGCCGCGCCTGCCGTTCCCGGCTGCGCCGCTTGCCGTCTTTGTAGCTGATCTCAAATCGCTGCGCCGCTGAATCGAGAAACTCGAAGTCAAAGGTCGAAGGCTGGACGATGACTTCATCTGTGTTCCTCAAATCGCCGACGTGAATAAGCTGTCGGCTGCCATCGGGCGATTGAAACATCCTGCGCGTTCCATCCGGCGCAGTATCGGTGAAAAAGTACGGATACCAATGGTCTTCTGAGCCGTCTCCCATTTTGTTCGGAAAGTGCCAGATGATTTTCTTCGGAATGGCGCCGTCGCTTTCTAAATCCAGCCTTCGGCTTGAAGTGCGAACTTCGTTTCCAGCGGCATCAACGTCTGTTTTGAATGAATCGTCTGTGGCGTTGACAACCTTCCATTTCTTTTCCGCCGACTTGAACTTCAACATTCGCCTGCCCGCGTCCAGCAAGGCGGCCAGCGGCGTGCGCGATCCGGCGAAGACTACGCCGACTGTCAACGGCAGCCGGTTGCGAACCTTGCCCATTTCGATTTCGTACTTCGCCTTGATTGCCTCGACCACATTCAAAGCCTTGTCCGCCGGAACCAGCGCCATAAAGTTGCGCGGTTCGGCCAGAATCGTGATGGCGGGAACGTAAGGTGTAGGCTCGGGCACGACATTTTTGATCTTCAGTTTGCCGCGCAGTTTGTTCGGATTACCGTAGCCGGTCGGCTCTTCAACCTCGAATTCACCTTTCTTCACCAGCACATCGCGCACAAACATTGCTGCCGTGTTGTAATCTTTCTGCCCTTGTTCTGGATCGAATTGTTTGGCGAGGTAATGCAAATTTTCCGCCGTCAGGAACTCCCCCTCTTTGACGCACACAATGCTGAGCCGCTGATTTTCGACTTTGACCTCGTAGCTGTGGGAAGGGATCAGTGAGTCCGATTGGGCGGAAGCGGAATACTCCGCTTCAATGCGCAGACGCGGCGCAATTAACCCAACGCAGCTTTCTTTACTCAGGCTGTACTCGATCTTTTTCCAGAAGCCTTCGAATGTTCTCCAGATGCTCTGGATTCTGGTGAAGGTCAGAGCCTCTTTCATTCGATAGCTATCAAATCCTGCTCCAACCATAATTCCATCGTGGAGAATAACCTTCATCACCTTATTCAAAGACTGGGGGTCATTGGCAATAAGCGCAGAGCCTGAATCCGCCACCTGAAACGTGATGCCTAATGCCTGACACTCATTTTCGCCCGCACAACCAGTCAAAGGGGAAACTGACTTCAAACATAAACTTCCGTCGCTGCGTCTCTCAATGTCGCTAATTACAAAGTCAAGCATTGGACGATTGCCACACTTCACCTTCAATGAGTTCATTCGCAGTGGCTGAAGCGAATTCTGAACACGTTGAAGACTGGCCAAAAGGCCGCGCCGCAAACACAGTCTGTACTCATCACCAGATAAAACAATCTTTTGCCCATCCGTCAGGTTCTCATCGAACACCTTTATCTGATAAACCTTAGACGGCTCTGCCAGTTTATCGGCCTGTTGATCGCCTTTGCTCTCCGGATAAAACACTGCTTTCCCGTTCTGCCACTCAGTAAGATCAAAGCTACCTGTGATCAAAGCCAGTCTACCAGTTATGCCAGCGACTTCATCAATCCAGATTGTTGTGTCTAGCTTCTTACTTGCCCATTCTATCGAGCGGTCTTCCCGCCGCTCCTCACAAATCGAGCAAACTTTACGTTTGATTCCTTTACAGGTCAGACACTTTTCAAGGCATTCAATGTGTTGGGATTTTCTACGGTAATGTTCATCGTAATCTTCTGCAGCCCATCCCTGGGGGCGCAGTCGGCAAACTGAACAGATGTCTTCTGCATGTTTTTTCCACCAAGTGCGAACAGAAGAAGCGGAAGCGCCGCACGTATCAGGCTCATGCAGATGTGATTCGATTGGTGGCGGTTCTTCAGTGTGCCCTAACCCTCTAACTGGCTGCGCCCGCCACGGGGTTGTATCAGGCGTTATTAGAAGGACAATCTCACCATTTAGACACAGCTTTTGACGTAGTCGAGGATCGCTAGTGATTGTGCCGGAACTGAATTGCTCGTTAATCAACGTTTCCAGGGATTTTCCTTCGCCGTTTTTCAGTTGCAGCAAGTCTTTTATATCGGGAATAACATAAATGCTGCCGCTGTTATCACAGTAGACTTCCGTGCCAAGCGGATACTGCTCTTCCAGCAGGTCTCTTACTCTCCGCAATCCATCCAGAATAATTTTCTGTCTGGCGAGCAGGTCGGGCAGTTTCGTTGCACGTGAAAGCGCTTCCTGCCCGTCGAACCGAACACTCAACAACCGCCATTTAATTTCTTCGGGGCTGGGCTTATTGCCGAGCAGCGCTGCGGCCAAAGCCGCCTTATAAAGTGTAGCTACGGCACTCCCCCAATCCCATAGGCTCACTTCGTTATCTGGCCGCCGTGTATCTCCCAGTGCCTGTTTGAAAGAATCGTATATCTGCTCTTTGGACTTAACGCGATTGGTTAGTCCGGTGAAGTCAATCTTTTTGAGCAATGATTCTAAGCCGCTGATTGGCGCCGATTCCCAGCCAAAAGTGTTGCTTGCCCGCGTGTTCGCTGCTTTTTGAGTCGCCAGTAAATATTTTTCTTCTTTCTCAGTATGCGCAGCATTGTGACAGCGCCCTAAGGCCCGAACCAGCCATAGTTCGCTTACTTCCTTGATGTTTCCTGGCACACCTCTTTCGATAAGATCAGCCAAAGTCACTGATTCGCCAGCTATAGTTACTGAGTAGCCCGAAACCAAACTGTTGTGATGCTGCTTGTATTGATAGCCTGTCGTGCCTTTCTTATCTGACGACTCTTCCGTAATGTGTCTGTCGTCACACTTGCCCATATCGTGCAGCCAGGCCGCCACCTCCGCCAACAGCAAAGCCTCTCGATTTGTCCGCAATACTTCCAGGTCAACGCTCACGACGCATCTCCTTTTGCAACGCCTCCGCCGCTTGCGCCGCTTTCTGTTCAAGCTCGGCAAAGCTTCTGAACTCCACTTCCGGCCAGGCAGGTTTCGCGGGTTTGTTTTCCAGCACGGGCTGTTTCGCTTTTTCCGCCTGCGCCAGCCACCAGCGGCGGGCTTTGTCGTATTCCCAGCGGGACATCTTGCCCATCTGTTTCAACTCGGCTTCGGAGCGTTCGCGGAATGTGCCGTCCGGGTTGCGGTATTCCGGCTTCAAACGATCCGGCGCTTCCAGGTACTTGGGCAAGGGAGCCGCACCAGTCGGCTGGCTCACTGCTTTACCCGCGTCCGACAAATTCAGATTCCGTGCGCGCAGCGCCAGTTTCCCTTCGATCTTTTCTTCCGCGCGTCCGAAGCCGCTGGTGACTTTCGCGCCGAAACCATACAGACAAAACATCTCGTACAAGCCGTGCGCAATCAGCTTCAGGTCTTCGGCGACTTGCTGGCGAACCAGTGGGGCTCGCTGCTGGCCGACGCAATCGTGCGGGACGTAGAGCAGCGTGAATCCGGCTTCGGCTCCTCTGGGAACGGTTTCAAACAGGATGGGCACTTCGCCGGAGCCGGTCTTGCGGGAATGCGGGTTCATCACTTCCAGACCAAGCTGAGTAAAGAAGCTGGGATAAAATTGCAGACGCCCGGCGAAGAATTCATTGTTTTTCTTGTCACTATTCTTGTTGAGCAATTCCTTAATTTGCGCGCGATAGCTTTTCGCAGCGTCTTTTTTGAAACGATCCGGGAGCACGTTATCCAAAAAGAGGTTTTCCTTTTTTCTTGAGTCTTCCGAAAACAGATCTTTCTCCGACCCGAATAGCACAAGCAATCTCGTGCGCTGCTCAATGAATTTCTTCAACGCTTCATGGGTAGCATCCTGATCCTTCTTTCCGTCCCACTCGGCAGCCAGTTGCTGCACCATCACTGAATGCAGCGTTCCTTTCCATTGCGTCGGCGCGACGTAAGGCAAACGGAAGACCTTCTCTTTCCTGACCGGATTGTCGAGCAGGTAAAGCACGGATTCATCGTGCGAGAGGTACGGTTGCCGCAGCCGGAAGCGAAAATGAAGCGCGAAGCTCAATTCCGGCAACTCATCGAGCGCCGGCAACGCAGGCGTCAATCCAAGCGGCGTGAGTTCTTTGTCTACACGTTGCTCAAAGCTTCGGCTGACGTCGGGCAGCGCACGTTTGAGACCGCCAGACCGTTCGCGCGGGTCGCCACTGGTGGCGTAGTTTTTGACTGAAAGCTGCGCCAGCGCCAGCATCTCGACTTTGGCCGCCGGGTCCTGGATGGCCGAAAGCCAGGCGAATTCTTCCGGCGGAGTCTTTTCCCCCACCAGATAATCAATCACCCGACGCTGTACGTGGTCATAGCTGTCAAGGTAGGAATACGCGGCAAAATAGTCGTGAATCATGATTCGCTCCTCAGATACCCAATTGCTGTGATGAATGACTCAAAAACAGTTTGGATCTCTGAAGGATCAGAGTGCTCCAAAACTGTTCCAGCAAAACCGGGAACTGATTTCTTCGGGGCAACCAGTGCTGCATAGAGCCTTAGGTACTGCTTGGCCGACAATGATGGAATTCCATTGTCCTTCAGTAGCTTAGGCATTTCCTCTTGTATCTTGAGCAGAAGCTTTTCTTTTGTAATCGTCCATTCTTTTTTCTTGCTTTTGTCCTCTCCCAACAAGCGAGAGGCTATTGTCTGTGTGAGCGCAAGTTTCAGCACATAGTCATCAGACGTATAGCCAATGGAAGCAGGCTCACAGCGATAACTTGACACGTGGAGGACAAGTCTAAGATTTTCCAGCGTTGTCTTTAGAATGAAAACATTGTCCAAAGAGGTCTTTTCAAACTCAGCATTGCGGTCAAAGTTATTCTTCACAACGGCGAGTACCTTTTGGCAACGGCTAGCAATCTCTTTGTCATCCCGATCTACAAGCACAAGCATCGCCGTGGCTGTTTCCTGGTCAACCTTGGCATTTTCGATAACCGTATCAATATTCTCTTTAAGTCTTTCCTCCAGATTTCCATCACCTCCAAGGTCATAACAGGTGATTGTCTGATCGCGCAGCTTTTCGAGCTTATCCACAATCATCTTTTCAGTCGCACCCTCACATAGGGCAAGGAAGTTAATCTTCTTCTTGTTCATCGTCTTCCCCCTCCAATTGATAGATAAGCGGGCTGTCCACCTCTCCGGTTGGCGTTCGTAAATCCTTTTTCATTCTGATCCAGGCCACAACATTACGTTGGTCGAACTGAGCAGATAGCAGTTTCTCCTCATACAGCCTCGTTTTGATAACTACTAAATCCGCCTCCCCCAACTGCTGCCTCCTGACCAAACGAACAAAGTGTGCAGGTACTTCCATGCTGTGGCTAGCAATAAAAACTTGAATCGGCTTTACCTTAACTAAGGTGACTACTTCTTTGATTAGCTGACCTAGCGGCTGCGGGTTCTGGAACAACTCCGGCTCTTCCCAAATCAGCAATCCCGGTTCTTCTTCGCTGACTGCATCAACCAGGACATGCAATGTAACTAACAGCTTGAAGACGCTGCGCGCACCATCGCCAAAGGCATCAATTGGCACATAGACTTGTCCATTGGCCGAAACCCAGGCTTGAGCCAGTTTGTTGTCTTCCGGGGCAGCCTGAAATTGAATCGCGCACTGCTCAAAGCTGAAAATGCGCTGAAAGGATTCGGTGAGTTTCTGCAACCGATCAGGCTTTTGGAAAAAGTTTTGCCGCACGAAATCAGTCGGGATGTAGCCAGTAACTTTGGAAAGGTCGTGCAGGATGACGTGCTTTGCCAGAGGAAGCTGTTCGCCTTTGATGATCCATGCCGCGTCGCCTTTGTAGCCGTATGACAAGCTCTCGTGCCAGCAATAAATCAGTCGGCTTTGCGAAAAATCGGGCAGCCCTTCCTGCATCAGCCGGTCTGCCAGCAACTGGATTCTTCGTCCACGCGCCTGTTCGGCCTTTTGCAGTTCTCCCTTCTCGTCTTCCGTGCTTTCTATTTTCTTTTCAATCTGCTCGACTTCCTGTCCGCGCCGGCGTTCCTGTTCTTCTCCAATTCCTGCGATGCCTTCCCGAAACGGAGTCTCAAGCTCCTGTCTCAGCGACACGATGCGTTGCTGAATCTCCGCCAGCTTCATTTCATACGGTTGCTGGGTTCGGTCTTGCGATTCAAGTCCGAAGACGGCGCTGAAACGTTCGTCGCCTTTCTCAAAACCGCCCGCAGGAAAAAGGCTGAAATCCGGCAGCTTGGTTTCTTTGTTTTTCTGATGAATTTTGATTTGCCCGGTCTCCCACTCGCCGAGACCATCTTGTTCCAAGCCATAACCGTGTTTCGCCCAAACACGCCGCATGGGGTGATCGCCGGTTAAGTCGTTTTCCGCAACCGTCGTGTCATAAGGTTTACGCTCCTGATCTCGTTCGTCCGTCATTCCCGCCGGACGGCTAGCGGTGCAAGCCAGGTAGATGGCTTCCAGCACGGCGGACTTACCGGAATTGTTGGGGCCGACCAGCAGATTGATTTTGCGGAAGCCTTCAATCGTGCCGGATTTGATGCCGCGCCAATCGCGGAGCTTGATGCTTTCGATCATGGTCAATTCCTCATTCGCAGTGCATCGCGGAGGAAGCGCTGCACGTCTTCAGTCGTTTTCGGTCGCCAGGTCACGGGTTGCGGTTCGAGCGTGACTTCGCCTTGCACTTTGTAATCCTGCTGAAGTCCGAGCGCCTGCAACCAACTTTTGGGGTCTGACAGTACGGAATTGAGCAGCCGGGTGTTTTCCGCATAATCAGCGAAGATGCGTCCGGTTTGATCTTGCGGCAGATAGAGCCAGCCGCGAATTTCCCAGCCACTGTCTACGCGATACGCCCAACTGAAACTGATCTTGCTGCGGATGCGTTCGTTGCCGCGCAGCGTGCCGAAGAGCCAGACCGCGACGGACTGCGACCATTGATGCCCGTAGCGAATGTGATTTTTCAGCGCTGGAGAAACCGGAACCATTCCTTGCACCGCCTGCTTTTCGATAATCGCCCAATCTTCGCGGCGGCTGCGCAGTTCGCGCAGACCCGGAACCTGCGTCCACCAGGTCGGGCTTTGTGGGTTGAACCGGAATTTGAAGAAGGTGAACACGCGCAAGTCCGGCAGTTCGCCAACCGCTTGATAACCCGCCGGAAATTCCAGTGGGTTCTTGTCATCCTGCTTGTGCAAAGGCTCTTCGATCCTGAAAACCCCATGACCGTGTTGCGGTTTTGCGCCAATGCTGCCGTAGCGTTCAAGAAAGCGCAGCAAGGCAAGCATACGATTTACTTCCGTTTCAGCGCCGATCAGCCGTAGGGTTTCCATGCCGACCAGACCGGGATTCAGATACCAACCGCGTGTGCGCCCGTAAGGCCGGATGTTTAGCGCCTGTTCACGCGACGGCCAGGCGGGCGCATCCTGCGAAATCACATCCAGCCGAAAGCGGCGCGCATAGCCGGTAGCGCCGAAAACCAGACAAGCGCCGCAAAGCTGCTCTTCCACGTTGAGGCGGCTGTTCGGATTGTAGAGGCAGCTATGGCGGCTGGGATCACAGGCCCGCACGCCTTGACCGCGCAGGATGGCTTCGTACCACCAGCGCATACTGCCTAGCATGCCTTGCGTGTGAAGCCGCTCCGACTTGCCTTCAATGCCGCCAGTGTAAATTGGCGTCAAGGTTCTCAGCTTTATTTCCACAGAGTTCATTATCTTTGCCTTTGTCTTGAGAAAGAGTCGGCTTTTCGATCTCAGCCTGAACGACATAATAAACAATCCATCCGATACTGCGTGGACAGGTCTGAGGGGCGCTCAACTGCCGAGGGGCTTAGGCATTCGGTTTGATTGGACATTGGCAGTGTCAGCGCGGCTCGGCGCGCAATATAGGCGGGCGGATGGGATGAGTCAATTATTTCGGTGAAGTTTTTGTCGGTTTCGTCCGTAGACAAAGTGGTGTGGCTCAGGCGACGTTGATTTGATAGTCTTCGCGCTCAAAACTGCCTGGCTTCTGATGGCCAGTTGCCGACGAAATTACAATCATCAATCAATCTTTTGAAGATCCTATTACCAAAATGAATCCACGCGAACTTGGATACCACATGCCCGCCGAATGGGAACCGCACGAAGCAACGTGGCTGTCGTGGCCGCACAAAGAAGCTAGTTGGCCGGGACGCTTTGAACCGATTCCGGCGGTCTTTGTCGAATTGACCAAACTTCTGAGCGAATCAGAACTGGTTCGCATCAACGTGGCCGATGAAGAGTTTGCCGAACGAGTTCGCCAATTATTGAAAGCTGGTGGAGTGAATCTCGACCGTGTGCGATTTCACCTGAACCCAACCGATGACGCCTGGTGTCGTGACCACGGCCCGATTTATGTCGTTCGTGAACGTGCCCTCGAAGGTAAACGCAAACGCGAACGCGCCATCAATGATTGGGGCTACAACGCCTGGGGCGGAAAGTATCTGCCGTGCGACAACGACGATGTGGTTCCGACGCGCATTGCCGAGGAGATGGGCGAAGTCTTGTTTCAACCGAACATCGTCATGGAAGGTGGTTCGATTGACGTGAACGGGCGCGGCACGTTGCTGACGACTGAAGCCTGTTTGCTGAATCCGAATCGCAATCCACATCTCAACCGTCAGCAGATTGAACAGTACCTGAAAGATTATCTGGGCGTGACGAACATTTTGTGGCTGGGCGATGGAATCGTTGGCGACGATACGGACGGCCACATTGACGACTTGACGCGCTTTGTTTCGCCCAACACGGTCGTCACCGTTCTGGAAGATGATCCGCAGGACGAAAACTACGAACCGCTGAAGGAAAACTATGAGCGGTTGCTGACGATGAAAGATCAGGACGGCCAGCCATTGCGCGTCGTAACCATGCCGATGCCCGGAGTTCGTTACATTGACGACCAGCGAGTGCCGATGAGTTACGCCAACTTTTACATCGCCAATTCATTGGTGTTGGTTCCGACTTATCGCCACGCCAACGACGCCAAAGCGTGCGAAATTCTGCAATCGTTGTTTCCCGACCGAAAAGTCATAGGGATGGATTGCTGGGATTTGATCTGGGGGCTTGGTTCTATTCATTGTGTGACGCAACAAATGCCCGCGATCATTTGACGAAAAGAGTGACGGGATTGGCCGCGATGCCATCCACAGTCAAACGCACTTCCACTTCGCCGCGTCCGGCCAGCGCATTTGGCAATCGCAAATTTGCCTGATCCAGTCCGACAAAATCGTTTTGTTGCCCGGCGTACGTCACTTCGACAGCCGTGCCTCCGACCGAAGCTGCCACCGCCATCAGGCTGCTGCGAGCGCGCCAGCCTGAGCCATACAAAATCAAAAACACCAGTTCATTCGGATTGCTCAGATCGAGCGGAACGGCAACGACACGGTTTTGCGCCGGGTCAAACCGCGCGATTGGTTCATACACCTGTTCGCCATTGGCTTTGATGCGGAGCGCGACGGCTGCTGCCAGGCCTCGCCCACTGGAATCAGCGGAAAACACTCCCGGCGCAACCGGCGCGACATAAATTGGTTCTTGAATCGTCCGGCCATCGCTGGTCGTGACGGTCAGCGTAATCATTCCAAACGGCCCTGAGTTAGTAAGACTGTTCACGAGATGGGCATTGATCTGATTGGGCGAAACGAAAAAGAGCGGGAGCGGGGGACTGAGGTCTGTTCTGGTAATAATGACTCGCGTGCCAGCCAGGGTTGTAGGCAAGGGTGTGGTGTTGGCGACGGCGGTGGTATTGGAAAGCCCTTCCCCGAAAATCGCGATGATGGATCCGCCGGCCAGATCGCCGCCGCGATACGAACTGGCGGAAACGGCTGCAAATCTTCTCGGCACGGAAAACGTCTGATGCAGAAAAGTCGGATCGAACAATTCTGCTTCGGGCACGACTTGTTGCATAACCGTCGTTCCCTGCGTCGCGGGCGTGACACCACTGACGGCCAACACCTTTCCATCAGGCAGTTTGATGGCTGAATGCAAATCTCGCCGGCGGCTGAGCGACCCTGTGTTGATAAACGCTCCGATTCCGCCATCGGCCATTGGGTCGAACAATTCCGCAGAGCTTAAGGGGCCTTCGCTGTCTGCGCCGCCGGCAATCAAGACCCGTCCGTTATCCAGCAACGTCGCTGAATGATTGTGGCGCGCAATCCATAGCGTTCCCGTTGCAATCCATTGTTCGGTCGCGGGATCGAAAAGTTCCGCGTTGAACAGCGAGCCGGAGTTGTCGCCACCAGCCACCAACACCTTGCCATTGAGCAATCGTGTCGCCGTATGGCGGCGGCGCGCCGTTGTCATCCCTGCGACCGTGCGCCAATTGCCCGTCGCCGGATCATACAATTCAGCGCTTGTCGTTGCCGCGCCGTTGTTTTCTCCGCCCACCGCCAGCACGTTGCCATTCGCCAATACCGTCAGCGTGTGAAATCGTCGCGCGACGTTCATCGCGCCCGTGGTTGTCCAACGATCCATCACCGGATCGTATAACTCCGCACTGCTGAGCGTGCCGCTGTCATTCGATCCTCCGGCGACCAAGACTTTGCCGTTGGCCAACAAAACAGTTTGATGCCATTGACGCGGCACATTCATATTGCCCGCGGCGCTCCAGGCGTTTGTTGCGGGGTTGAACAGTTCCGCGCTGGACAAAGCGGCGTTCGTGACGGATTCGCCGCCTGTGGCCAGTACCTGTCCATTGGGCAACAACGTAACGGTGTGGCGATGTCGCGCGACGGCCAGATTGTTCGCCGTTTGCCAGCCATTTTTGGGGTCGAACACGCGGGCGTTGGCTTGCGCCAGAAAGGCTCCAGTGACGGCAGAGGGAACGGCGCCGCCTGTGACAAGCACCTTTCCGTCTGCCAGGGCGGTCGAAGCGTGATCCAGACCGGCTCCGTAAGACGACGTCAACGACCACTGCCCCGAAATCTGAACAGGACTCAGGGCAGGATCAAACAGTTGAACCAATCGCAATGGCCTGTCGTTGCGGCCTCCTGTCAACAAAGCTCTGCCATTGGGCAAGACAGTTAGAGTTGCCGAACCAGCGTTAAACTGGCTAGCAATAAACGTCCAGCGTCCGGCATTGAAATCGTAACACTCTCCCGAACCGGCAAACATCACACACTTATCCGAAAGTTGCGCGGTCTGCCCTCGCGGAGAAAAGTGAGAAGAATTGGAAGCTTCCGCAAACCCCCACACGCCCGTCGTCGGATCATAAAGTTCTGCCGTCCGACTGGTGAGAGTGAAGCTGGTGAGTGATGAATCAGCCGTGCCGCCCACAACCAGCACACGTCCGTTTGGCAAGTGCGCGGCAAAGTGTCTATACCGCGGAACTCTCAAACTGCCTGTGCGCGTCCATTGACCGGTTTCAGGGTCATATAACTCTGTTACGGCGGGCTGTTCCTGACGATTGATTCCCCCCACGGCCAAGACCTTGCCATTGGGCAACAGCGTGGTGGAATGATCGCTTCTCCCGAAATTCATTCCTCCAGTTGCGGTCCAGTTTCCCGTCGCCGGGTCGAACAATTCCGCACCGTTTCGAGCGAAGGTCAAAATCCCGGCTTGCCCGCCCGTAACCAGCACTTTGCCATTCGCCAACAACGTAACCGAACCTCTGTCGTAACTTCCGGATGTGGAACCGGTTTGAAGTGTTGTCGGTCCGGTCAACGTCCATTGGCCGGTCGCCGGATTGAAGGTTTCAGCGCTTTGTTTGTTGATGACCAGCGCTCTGCCGTCTTTCAACGCCACCGCGTGATGGTCGGAACGCGCCTCGTTCAAATCTCCCACCGTCGTCGAACGACCGGTTGCCGGATCGTAAATCTCAGTGCTTTTGAGTTCACGGTTGGCGCTGTCTCGTCCGCCCGCAATCAACACTCGACCGTCAGTGAGCAAAGTAGCGGAATGAGCGAAACGCGCGACATTCAAAGCATTCACAGCCGACCAGCCTCCGATCATCTGCGCCGGACGCGCTTTGGCAGACAAATCCTTAGCGGCGTTTTCAAACGAACCGATGGCTGACATCATTATCAAAATCAAAGCGCAAGCCATTGGCCGCAAAATACGGAAACGATTTTTTAACATTGGATACTCTCAGCAACGGGGGTGGCCGAGTTGATTGAGTTATGGAGCGATGATGCAGGTCTATTGAGCAGCTCAGCTTGTCAGAAAACGCTTCAGGCCACAGCGCTTTCTTCCATCATCACCAGCGCGCCGTGCCAGCGAGCGCCCAGCGGAATCGGTTCGTAGGCTTTTTCGCGGCGAATGGCAAATTCCAGCGATTCGTCCACGGCGCTGCACAAATCCACATGAACGCCTGCTCTCAAACAGGCTTCCAGGTGAGTGGTCAGAATTTCTTCGGCCCAGGCAATTTCTTCTTCAGTGATTCGGGAAATTGAATTCTTTCCGCCGTCGGCCATTGCCAATCGTTTGATACGGGAATCCAGCAATCGCTTCGCCAAAGATGCAGCATGGGGGTGTCTCATAAAGCTTTTCGACCCTTTCGTTGATTTGATTGATATTGGTTTTTCGCAACCGTCACTGATTCAAAAGTGGGCGCATACTACTTCCGTGACTGAACCGATTCAAGATCATTTTCTGTAAAATTTTCGGGCAACAAGGTTAAGCCAACGATTTATCTGGAATTTGGTTTTACTCCAAATAAAATCCCAGCGGTCAGCTTGGGCGGCGAGTCGAACTTGATGGCAACTTCGGACTTTGTCAGGTAAAATGCGCTCGCTTTTCCTGAATTGCGAATAGAAAGTTGCGGTCATTCTTGGTTCTGACGGAATTACGGCGACTGGCTTGAAGGCTTGAATCAAGCGGATTTTGCCAGCCCTCAATGTATTTCTTTCGCAATTTGCAACCCGCTAAAAACAGAAACTGAAAAACAATCCCTATTATGTTGACTATCGGAATTCATTACGCTGGGACAATCGCGTCGTTGGATATGCGCGGCAAATTCATCAAGGGCCAGGGCGGTTTCCAATTGCAGATGTTGATTGACAAAGTGCTCTCTGCTGGCACGACCAAAATCCTGCTCAATCTGACTGAAGTGCCCATCATTGACAGTATGGGCATTGGCGAAATCGTTCGCGCGTTCAAAAAAGTCGGTGAAGCTGGCGGCGTACTCAAACTTGTCGGAGTCACTGACCGCGTTTACGGCGCGTTGAAAATCACTCAATTGCTGGATTTGATCGAAAGTTACAAGACCGAAGAAGAAGCCTTGAACAGTTTCGGCAAAGAAAAGAAAGGCAAGGGTAAAAAGAAAAAAGGCGAGGAAGAAGCCTCCGATGCTGCGGAAGAAGATGCGGACGAATAATCGCCGTGCCGAAGCGAAAAAACAAAAAAGCGAAGAGCAAAATCATCCGACGTTGCTCTTCGCTTTTTTATTGAACACTGGGGCTTTCTTATCTTGCCGTAACCGCGTAATAGCCTTCTTTATGTTGCACCTTCAGGCTCGGCAATCCGCGCGGCGGTTTCACTGTAACCTTGATCTTGTGCCATTGGCCGTCTTTTTTGATGTTGGTCGGCAAGTATCCAATGCTGTATTGATTGCGAAGTTCCAGTGCGATTCTGGTCGTCGCGTCTTCCAGTTCCGCCGCTGAGCGTGGGAAAAACGCCTTGCCGCCTGTAACCTGGGCGATTTCTTCCAGAATTCCCTGCCCTTGCATTTCCAGAGTGCCGCCCGCGCCTCCTCCCAGATCGACAATGCCGATGCAATAAATCTGAACTCCGGCTTCCTTGAGCAGTTTGCGCAATTCACCGTAGGTATAACGAGAAGAGTTGTCCTGCCCATCGGAAATCAACAACAAGGCGCGTTTGGTATGGCGGCCCTGCTTCACCTTTTCAATTCCCAGATATGCCGCGTCGTAGACAGCCGTTTGGCCTTTGGGATCAACCAGGTGCAGTTTGTTGGCCAGAGTGTCGCCGTCCGTGAATTCAGCCAGCAAATTGGCGCGCTGGTTGAATCCGACAAGAAAGAAATCGTCGTCACCATGACTGGTTTGAATGAAAGCCCGCAGGGCGTCACGCGCGCGGTCGAGTTTGCCTTTCATACTGCCGGACACATCAAAGACAATGCCCAGACTGACTGGAACGTCATCATTGCTGAAGTGAGTGATTTCCTGTTTAACCTTGTCTTCGAAAACCTCGAAGTTTTGTTTATTCAATCCGGTCACCAATCGGCTGTAAGGATCGGTAACGGTAACGGTCAGCGAAACGAGTTCAGTGGTGATTGGCCCTTCCTGAAAAGGCTTTTGATCTGAATTGGCTGTCGGGCGTTGCGGATTTTGCGGCCCTTGAGTCGTGTTTTGTGACGAAGCTTTCGCTTCTTGCTCCTGTTTATCTCCGGCTTGCTGCGGGGTTTGCTGCGCAGAAACTGCCACCAGACACAGCAGCATGAAGGAGAACGCCAGAACCGTTAAGCGCGAATAAGAGTTCTTTGACATCGTGACCCCCTTCAGACATCCCGCGTAAAGCGGGGAAATAAAGTTGTGAAGAAGACGTTTTCTCAGGCGACACATTTACCAGCAACAAAAGGCATCATGGTATTTGCGACAACCGAAAACTTTGCTTGCTGGAGCCTGAGAATGATTCGATTGATTCGCGGGGACGACTCGCGCGGCATTGTAACCAGAGATGAGTAACAGGCGCAATCACTCTGCTCAAACCCAAAGAAGTTTTTACAACAAACCCAGCACGTCCAGGACGAAGGATTGCTGTTCGCTTACTGGCTGGGCGATTTGCCTGCAACGATGGAAATTTCCCGTTCGCCGGAATCGTACAACAAGCCGGTTTCTGCATTGAGAATTCTGAATTCAAAAATGGCCGGAGCCGAAAGTTTATTGGGAAGCGTAATCAGAAACTCAAACGAGTTCGCAGTCTCATCCGCGCCAATCACTTTTTGATCGCTGAAAATGGTCTGGCTCTGAGCATCGCGAACGGCAACTTCCAGCCTGTAACCCGCCTGAGCATTGCCTTCTGTCACAATAGTCAATCGAACTGTGTCGCCTGGCTGATACGATTGACGATCCAGGCGAATGTCTTTGACCGTGACGGAATCTTCCGCCATCAGCACGTTCAAATCCAATTCACCTTTGGCCAGCAGAGTTCCTTCTTTGCTAGTGATTGTGTAATTGACGGTGTTGCTCTCCAGCGATTCAGGCAGCTTGAAATCCACTTGTGAATGCAAATTGATCGAAACCGGCTTTTGTTCTTTCAACTTTGCCGCAGAAATGGACAAAGTAGCGTAGGCGACCGGTCGTTGCGCTCGTAACTCGAATGACAGAATGAACGATTCGCTCGATTCATTGCCTGCCAGCACGCGCGCCTTGACCTGGATGCCGGTCGCCACTTTCGCAAACTCCACTGCGTTTGCGGTGGCAGGAATGGGAGAACCATTCCCGGTCGAGGTGTTCGCGGCGCTTTTCGCGATGGGCTGTTGCACGGGCGTCATCGCAATTGGCGTCGCAGGCGTCGGGTCTGATGTTGACCGCAACGGAGCGATTCGGAAAAACAATCTCACTCCTCGCTGGTCATAAATCGCCAAGGCATAATGATCTCCCGAAGGCAATGCGCCGGTAATTTGCAGCAAGCTGATTTCCTGCCCCGGAAGCGTCAACGAAACAAATCCAATCTCTTTCTGCTCTTCGCTGCCGCCCAGACTGATTCTGGCCGTGCCACGGAATTCGCCCGGCGAATTATTGCTCACCACCAACCGCAACCGTCCGCCATTGTTTTCCAGCCAGCCATTCAACGAGGCACGTTGCGGTTGCGCCTGATTCTGAATCGCGGCTCGTCCGGCGCTGCTCAAATGTGCCAAGACAGACGGCTTTCCTGCCGCAAAAGCAGCCCCTACCAGCATCAACATACAAATTCGAACGATCACAAAAAATATATTGGCAGTTGGCGATGCACCGTGCGGCTCTGTTTGTGATGAACCCCAAACCTTGCCGGAGAAACCGTCGCCAACTGCCATTTTTACTTGGACTGAATTTGAAACGAGAACGTCTTTTTACTCAGGTTCGCCGTTGATGACCTTGTTCATGCGGGCAATGATGCCGCGTCGTGAACGGCCATTGAGAATCTGTCTGGCCCACACGGTGAACAAGGCTTCCATTTCCTGAACCGAATAATCCTGCGGGTGGCTGTCACGGGCATTGATGTCCAGAACGATGCGGTTGAACCGCATCTTGACGCCAGCCACATCCACATCCATGCCGGTGATTTCCAGATGCAGCACCGGTGGTTCTGTCGCTTTTTGGAACGAAGCAATTACATCTTTTCGCGTGATGTTGGCCGGAACGGTGTTGAGCGCTTTGCCAGCCATGGAAGCGATTTTCTGACGCGCATCATCAGGAATCGTATAAGTAAGAGTGCCTGCCACGGTGTCGTCAGAGTTGGCTGCCGTCACGGTGAAAGCGACTTTGCCGCGTACGTCATACGCATCGGCTTCGCCGCTCTTCAATTTGGCGATGACCAGCTTTTGCGCTGTCGTAAACGCGACTGCTTTGGGTGTGGCCTGCTGAGCGTTGGCAACAACGCTCATTCCAAGCAGACAAGCCAAGGCAACAATCATTCTCGTAAATTTGGTGTTCATAGACTGTGTTTCTACCTCCAAAACGTGTTTTTGATTCAAGGGGGTTTTCCGGATTAGCGCGAGACGAAAACAAGATCGGCCATTCGGATTCGACAAAGATTGTGAGTATGGGGCGACAAGGAAACGTAGCTTACGGTTTCACCGGCTTATTTTCAACAGCTTCTTCAGTCGGCTCAGGCGGCGCCAGCAATCTGTTGACAGCGGCAATGATGCCCAGCCTTTGCCTTCTGACATTGATTTGCCGGGTCCAACTGCAAAAAAGCTGATTCATCTGTTCCGGTGTTTCATTGATATTCAAAACGACCCGGTCAAACGACAATTGGGCATTCACGATTTCAACGGTTTTCGCTGCTACCAGCAATTTGATCTGCGGACAGGCAGTGCCGCGCTGAAAACTCGCCGTCAATTCACTCACGCTGACGCTGGTCGGAACGTCGTTCAACGACCGATTGGAAGTGTGGGCGATCTTTTCCCGCGCCTCGGCGGTCAAGTCAAATACAAGCGTTCCTGTCACGGTGTCATTTTCGTTGGCCTGACTCACCGTATATGTCGCGCGACCGAGCACGAAATAACTGGTTCCGTCAGCCAGTTTCAATTTCGCGTTGACGTTTTTTGGAGCGGTCAGGAAACCCGTCGCAGGTTTTACCTGCACGATAGATGAACACACGACCACAGGCTCAAAGCCGCGCGCAGTCATTAAGGCGAATAACAAAATGCCATTGGCCAACATACGGTTCATCTATGTCCGAACCTTTTGAAAAACCACGTATATCCGGCAGTTCAGCGACACGCAGTTATTTATTGCAATGGAGATTCTTCAGGGAGTCGAGTACGCCAAACTGTGAAGTGAGGCCAGCGCACATTCAACAATAACAACAAAAAACGGCTTCGACGAAGTTCGCAGACAAGCCGTGAGGTAAAACGATTGCGATGCGTCTGCCGAAAATCTCCCAGTGAGTGTGACTTTCGCCCACAGACGCATCGCTAACTCAAGCGTGCTTCACGCCGCAAACCAAAAGATGTTTCATTATTTTTTAAGGGAGGGGAGTAAAAAGCTCAGTCAGACAAAATCATAGAGAGGTATTCGTTCAGGTGAACGTTGGTAATTTGTTCACTGGAAATTTTGTTTTTGAAGACAAACCAGGACACATCGCCGCTGGCAACTTTTTTCAAAATCAGTTCTGCGACTGGTTGCGGTTCAAGCATGGTGTTTTGGCTCAGACTTACGCGCGCGCGCGCCATCGCCCCATCAGTCAAAAAACCATGTTCCGGCAATTGCGGCCACCCAACCTCAATGGTCAGCGTGCGAAATCCGTATCGAGCGCCGAATCGTTCGCCAGCCATCGTGGCGTTTTCGACGTTGAACTGCCAGGGCTGGCTACCGGTTTGAATTCCAACCTGATCGGGTTGAAGCATCAACCGGCGATTGGCATCGGCGCATAACTGCGTCAAAGAATCCAGCAGCCACTGTTTGCCACGTTCGCGCAACTGATCGTTGGCGGTTTTCAAAGCCTGATATTCGGCAGCGTAATCTTTTTCCTGCATTTCGAGTGGTAATCAAACTTCGTGGCGGTTCATCAACGCCTTGTGCATGGTTACTTCGTCGGCATATTCCAAATCGCTGCCGACCGGCAATCCCATGGCAATTCGAGTAATGCGAAACCCCAGCGGTTTGAGCAAACGCCCCAGGTAATTTGCCGTCGCTTCGCCTTCAGTGTTCGGATTTGTGGCCAGAATGATTTCCTTGACGATGCTTTCGCCAGTTTCGTCCGGGCGAAGCCGCTCCAGCAAATTCCGAATTCGCAATTCTTCCGGCCCGATGCCGCGAATCGGCGACAACGCTCCATGCAGAACGTGGTATTGGCCGTGGTATTCGCGCGTTCTTTCAATCGCAACCAGATTGTGAGGCTCTTCGACAACACAGATCACCGACCGGTCACGCGTCGGGCTGGCGCAAAACCGGCACGGGTCGTTATCTGTCAGGTTGTTGCAGACCGAACAGAAAATGATCTTTTCTTTGACTTCGCGGATAGCGGCAATCAAGCGTTCGGCGTCGTCGGTCGGAGCTTTCAGCAAATGAAAAGCCAGCCGCTGGGCTGACTTATGACCGACGCCGGGAAGTCGTTTGAATTCCTCTATCAGTTTGGTGACCGGCTCTGCGTAATCAAGCATAGAATTGCGGATTGCGGATTGCGGATTGCGGATTGCGGATTGCGGATTGCGGATTGGCGAAGAACAAGGCTCTCCACAATCCACAATCTGCATTCCACAAATTACATAAGGCCCGGAATGTTCAGCCCGCCAAGGGCGCCGCCAAGTTTGCCGTGCATCACTTCATCAACCTTGCGTCCGCATTCGTTGATGGCAGCGACGATCAAATCCTGCAGCATTTCAATGTCACTGGCAGCTTCGGGATCAATTTTGATCGCCATGACTTCCTTGTTGCCGTTCATTTCGACGCGAACGATGCCACCGCCAGCCGATGAATCCACGCGCAAAGCGTCCATTTCCTTCGCCATCTGTTCCTGCATTTTCTGCGCCTGCTTCATCATTTGTTGCAGGTTCATACCGCCTGGAAGTTTCATTTTGATTTCTCCTTACAATCAGAACTTGAATGGATTGGTTTCGAGCGCGGGCATCATAACACGCGCTGGTTGGCCTCAAAACCGGCGGAACTGGTTCCGCTGACTACTTGGTTCAAGATGGATGGTTTGCATCAGGCGATTCTTTCACCCAGACAATCTCGCCTCGGAATTCTTCCAACATACTACGCACGGCAGAATTTTTCATTGCGACTTCTTTCAATTCCTGACGCTTCAGAGCCGTTTGATCTACCACTTTCTCAACCTCGATGTCACCGTTGATCTGCACTTCAACACGAAGCGACTGCCCAAACAGTTTTTCTCCAATTGTGCGAAACAATGTGCCGCTGTCACGGAGCCGTTTGGCAACGGCGTCGTCTTTGTTGAACCTGACGGTCAATACACCGTCCTGATAATGTTTGCTTTGAGCGTCTTCCAAAGCCATCAGCACCAAGGGACGATTGAGCTTTTGAACCTCTTTCAAGATGGCGTCTATTTCTCTGCCGGGGGCCACCTGAGTCACGGCTTGGGCGACTTCTTTCGGAGCGCTGGTTGCATCGCTGGTTGCAGTGATACGCCTGGCCGCGCCTGAATCAATCGAAGTTTCAGGCTCGGAATAATCCGACGATTCTGAAGGAGCAAAATACTCCGCAGGATCGAAATCCGGGAAATCCGGCGGCTCTGACAAATCGTTCGCTCTTGATTGCGGTTGAGCAGACTTTTCGGTTACTGGAGATTTTGCCGATTGAGGTTTAGGCAATTCGCTGCGAGGGGGCTTGGTCGGCAATTCATCACTGACAGCAGTGCGCCGCATCGTAGTCATTGAAGGGACAATTGGGCCGCTCGAACCACCAAGGACTGATTCCAGAGCTTCCAGTCGTTCGATCAATTCGGCGAGCGTTCGCAGTCGAGAAACATGCGCCAGTTTTACCAGCCCGATTTCAAGCTGGAAACGAGGATGAGGAGAGTCTTTTACTTCCTTTTCCGTTTCCGCCAGCAAATGAAAGCATCGCACCAGGTCTTCTTCAGAGAACCTGGCGGCAAGCGCTGCCAACTTGCTGATCTCGATATCAGCCACGCCCAGTAACTCTCCGCTGGTAACGCCGGATTTGACAACTAACAAATGACGCACATAAGCCATCAATTCGCGCGTGAAGTTACGCAAGTCATAACCGCGCGAAAATATCTCTTCGACCAGATTGATGGTTCCGGCAGTGTCCTGATTGGCAATTGCCTCAACGAATTTTCCCAGCGTGGCCGTGCTGACCATCCCCAAGGAAGCTGTAATATCGTCTTCAGTAATTTCCGATCCGCTGAAGGCAATGACCTGATCAAAAGCAGACTGGGCATCACGCAAACTGCCTGCTCCGGCGCGGGCGATTTCGCGCAATGCGTCGTCGCTGATTTTGATGCTTTCGTTATCGGCGATTTCACGCAATCGCCGGAAAATCTTTTCGGTAGGAATCTGGCGGAACTCGAATTGCTGGCAACGCGAAAGAATCGTGTCCGGCAGCTTGTGCAACTCCGTCGTTGCCATGATGAACACCACGTGGGACGGAGGTTCTTCCAGAGTTTTCAACAGAGCATTGAACGCGCTGGTGGAAAGCATGTGTACTTCGTCAATGACGAACACCTTGTACCGGTCGCGCGCCGGAGCCATGGCGATGTTATTGATGATGACATCGCGCACGTTATCCACGCCCGTGTTGGACGCAGCATCAATTTCCAACACATCCAGCGAATTGCCTGTGGCAATTTCCAGACAGGACGGACACTGCAAACACGGCTGGCTGGTAATTCCCTTGTGACAGTTCAATCCCTTGGCCAGAATTCGCGCCGAAGTCGTTTTTCCGGTTCCACGTACACCCGCAAACAGATATGCATGGTGCAATCGTTGTTGATCCAAAGCGCGAGTCAACGTTCGCGTGATGTGTTCCTGCCCCGTTAGGTCAGAAAAAGTCTGAGGACGATATTTTCGCGCGATAACCTGATAACTCACCGGACGATCTCCAAAAAGGATATTTGATTATTCAGTCAAAGGATTTGAGCGGTTCATAATTGCCATCAGAGCATAGCCCACCGAATTCAGCCGCTCAAGCTGAAGTTTCCAATAATGTAATTGCAAGACAAACCAAAAGATATTGATGGCTTATCTTACCAATCCGGCAAACCCGTCCAATGTAACAATAATATAACTTGCTTTTACTCTTGGCATTTTAATGCTTGTGTAGTTTAGAATGCGCCTAACAGTAGTTTTTATATTACCGCTGATGCTGAAAGCAAAAAAATAGCTCACACATCGGCTTATCTTCCAAACTTAAGGAGAAAGTATATGCCTAGACCAAAAGGTAGTGGGAGCCACTCTGAACTTGTTAAGTTGGCTCTTGTCGGAATTGATACGCAAATCCAGCAACTTCACGCACAAATTGCCGAATTGACGGAAAAGCGTAAACAACTCGCTGGCGGCGGCACGGTTGCTGCGAAAGGCGCATCCGCTGCGGAAGGCGTTAAAAAACGAGTCGTTTCTGCTGCAACGAAAAGGAAACTTAAAGAAGCAGCCAAAGCTCGCTGGGCCAAAGTTCGCGCTGAAAAAGAAGGTAAAAAATAAGTAGCCGCAGTTTCAGAAACAAATAGCTCCTTCAGAGCACCGGAACCTGATTAGCAGTTTTCCGATTTTCTGAAGGAGCTATTTGTTTTTACCATCAATAAGTAGGACAGGCTCCGGTGACTGCCGCGGCACATCTGAATTTCACTACCGTTGCTACCTTCCGGTCCTGGCGGGGTTCATGCATTCGAGATTGCACGGAGACCGGAGCCTGATACGAATCTCAACAACTTGAGATTGCGAGGTTGGGAACGGAGAGAGGGGGACTCGAACCCCCACAGGCCTTTCGACCCGCCGCGCTTCCAACGCGGTGCCATACCATTAGGCGACCTCTCCAAAATCAAATTCGTGTTTTGATCGCAGATCAGAACGTAATGGCGGAGAGGGTGGGATTCGAACCCACGGTACCCGTTAGAGTACAACGGTTTTCGAGACCGCCCGATTCAGCCACTCTCGCACCTCTCCGCAGAAAATTGTTTGTTTCAGTTACTCCGGCAATGGTTCGGTTGAGCTATCAACTTTATTTTTTCGTCTCAGCTTGAAAAATGCCTGCATCAATTCGCGGCATTCATTCGCTCTGATGCCGGAAGTAACTTCTACTTGATGGTTCAAAGAACTGTTGCTGCAGATTTGGAAGACCGAATCCACTGCACCTGCCCGGATTTCGGTTGCACCATACACCAGACGTTTGATTCTGGCGTTGACCATAGCGCCAGCGCACATCGCGCAAGGTTCAATGGTGACGTACAACGTAGCTTCTGTCAGACGGTAATTGGCGATTCGTTCCGCCGCTTGCCGCATGGCCAGAATTTCAGCGTGAGCCGTTGGATCATTCAACCCTATCGGCTGGTTATGCCCGCTTCCGACTATCTGCTTATCAATTACCACAACAGCGCCGATGGGAACTTCGCCAGCGTCTTTGGCTCGCCGGGCTTCTGCCAGAGCAAAGCCCATAAAAAACTGATCGAGCGAATTCAAATCCTGTAGCGAATCTGCCGAAGCCGTTTCGCTCGCTTTTGCCTGCTGACGCTTGCTCATTGGGTTTCCGTGCGCCAAAAAAGAAGCCGGATGGTACTGACGCTGCCAGGCTCTGTCAAGACAACCAAAATCAGCAGTTATCGCTGGTCTGCTTTTCAACACAGGCTTGGCTGGCTATCATCCGCTCAATCGTAGTAATGACTTCATCCGACAAGCGAGAGGATTTATGCGGAAACTACTTTTTCTGGTGGCGATTCTTTTGTTCACCCTGCAATCGAATTCCGGCGTCGGAGCGCAACGGCGTTACGACGTGTTGATTTTGAATGGCACGCTTTATGACGGCAGTGGCGGCAAACCGCGCCGTGCAGATGTGGCCATCAACGCCGACAAAGTCGTTGCCATTGGCAATCTGAAATCCGCCAAAGCCGACACGGTGGTGGATGCCAACGGTCTGGCTGTCGCTCCGGGATTCATCAACATGCTTTCGTGGGCGGTGGAAGATTTGATTGTGGATGGTCGTTCGATGGGCGACATCAAACAGGGCGTGACGACGGAAATTTTCGGCGAAGGCAGTTCGATGGGACCGCTCAGCGATGAAATGAAGCAACGCGCCAAAGCCGAACAAGGCGATCTGAAATTCGACATCGAATGGACGACGCTGGCCGAATATCTGCTATTCCTGGAACGGCGCGGCGTGTCACCTAATGTCGCTTCATACATTGGTGCGACGACCATCCGCGAACATGTCATCGGGCTGGAAGATAAAAAAGCCACGCCGGAACAGATGCAACGAATGCGCGAACTGGTTCGGCAGGAAATGCAGGCTGGCGCTTTGGGGATAGGTTCTTCGCTTATTTACGCGCCTGCGTTTTACGCTCCGACCGAAGAACTGATCGAACTCTGCAAAGTCGCCGCTCAGTACAAAGGCAAATACATTTCTCACATGCGCAGCGAAGGAAATCGCCTGATCGAAGGTATCGAAGAACTGATCCGCATTGCCCGCGAAGCCAACCTCCCCGCCGAAATTTATCACCTGAAAGCCGCGGGCAAATCGAATTGGCCAAAGATGGACACCGCCATCGCTCTGATTGAAAAGGCCAGAAAACAAGGTTTGAAAATCACCGCCGATATGTACACCTATCCGGCGGGTTCGACCGGGTTGGATGCCGCGATGCCGCCGTGGGTGTTGGACGGTGGTTACGAAGCTGCGTTCAAACGGTTGAAAGACCCTGCGACGCGAAAAAAGATCGCCGAAGAAATCCTGACGCCTTCGGACAAATGGGAAAATCTGTTTCTGGCTGCCGGATCGGCTGACCGAATTATCCTGGTCGGATTCAAAAACGACAATCTGAAAAAACACACGGGCAAGACTCTTGAAGAAGTCGCCAGGCTTCGCGGCGAATCGGTAACCGATACGATCATGAATCTGGTGGTGGAAGATCAATCGCGCGTCGGCACAGTGTATTTCATGATGGACGAAGAAAATCTGAAAAAGCAGATCAAACTGCCCTGGGTGTCGTTTGGATCGGACGGAGGTTCGATGGCGGCGGAAGGCGTTTTTCTGAAATCTTCGACGCACCCACGCGCTTACGGAAACTTCGCACGATTGCTGGGCAAATATGTCCGCGAAGAAAAGGTGATCTCGCTGGAAGAAGCCATTCGCCGGTTGAGCAATTTGCCCGCGACAAACCTGGGACTGGATCGGCGCGGATTGCTCAAAACGGGTTATTTCGCCGACGTGGTTGTCTTCGATCCCAAAACGATTGCCGACCGTGCGACCTTTGAACAACCGCATCAATACGCCGTCGGCATGCGCCATGTGTTCGTCAACGGAAAACACGTGTTGAAAGACGGGGAACACACTGGCGTCAAATCCGGGCGTGCTTTGTGGGGACCTGGCAAGGTCAAATAAATCTCAAAACTCCATTTTCAGCCCGCCTGAAGACACGAGCGGTAGCGTTTGTTCAAAACCGTTGCGAATCTGACGCAGGTTTCGTCGTCCAAATAAATTCAAAAACTTCGCTGTGAGCGTGATTTTCAGCCTGCCAATTTTGAATGATTTGTCCAGTCTCAAATCAAAGCGGCTGTAACCCGGCAATCTGAATTGGTTGCGGTTGGCGAATTACGGTTGCCCATTCGGCAGTATTGCAGTTATTTCCAGCGTTATTCCTGGATGATGAGGCAAAACGATTTCAACGAGGTTGTCCGCTCGATTGTTGTACATGATGTTTCCAAAACAGAGTCCACGATGTCGTGAGCGATTTCAGTCCACGATGTCGTGAACTCTGACACTTAGTCGCTGGGAAGCGAAATGCAGAAGAAAGCTTGACACTTGATCTCGCATCGCCGTGTAATGCCGCGCAAAGCGGTTTCTGAAAAATCCCTGGAGAAAAACGTTGAAGATGAATACAAAATTCGTTTGTCTAATGACGCTGATGGTCGTGCTCGCGTTTCCGTTGGCCGCACAAGTGCAAACCGAAGTGCCTGCGGTGGTCCCCGGCGCGAAGCCTGTCAAAGTAGAACGCATCAAGATTCACGGGACAGCGTTAGAAGGCAATCTGGAAGGCAATGCCGTTGACAGGGATGTTTTAGTGTTCCTGCCGCCAAGTTATGCAAAGCAAAAATCGCGGCGTTACCCGGTCGTCTATGCCTTGCACGGATATTCCATCGGCGCGGAACAATGGAGCAAGGAAATCCGTGTACCCCAAACCATCGAAGGCGCGTTTGCCCAGGGCGCACAAGAGATGATCGTTGTGTTGCCGGATTCCAAAACTGTGCATAACGGTTCGATGTATTCCAGTTCCGTGACGACCGGAGATTTCGAGAATTTCATTGCACGTGATGTGGTTGCTTACATTGACGCGCATTACCGCACGATTCCGAACCGGCTGAGTCGCGGCCTTGTCGGGCATTCGATGGGTGGTTATGGCGCAACGCGCATAGGCATGAAGCATGCAGACGTGTTTGGCAGTGTTTACATCATGAGTCCGTGTTGCTTGTCACCGCGTCAGGCCGGCCCGACGAACCCGGAAATGGAAAAGACTTTGGCGGAAGTGAAGACGGCTGAAGATTCGGCCAAATTGCCGTTTCCAGCTCGCGCCAATCTTGCCGCTGCTTCCGCGTGGGCGCCCAATCCAAAAAATCCTCCGCTCTATCTCGACCTGCCGCGCAAAAATGGCGAAGTGCAACCAGACGTGATGGCAAGATTCGCTGCCAATGCGCCGCTGGCTTTTATAGATCAATACATCGGCAACCTGCGGCAGTATCGCGCAATTTCAATAGATGTCGGCGACAAAGATGGTTTGAAAGCGGATTCGGAAAAGCTGCATAACGTGCTCGACAAATATGGCATCGCCAACAGCTTTGAAATTTATTCCGGCACGCACACCAGCGCGGTCGCCGTCCGTTTTCAAAATTACGTGATGCCGTTTTTCAGCAAGCATCTCTGCTTTGCGAAAAGCTGCAAATGATGCCGACCGAAAACTGAGTTTCCAGCAAACCCGATCAATCTCAATCAGGAGCCGACCGTTATGAAAATAAAAAATGTGTTGTTCGTTCTGGCCTTAGTGCTGGCGCCCGTCTTTGCGCAAGACGCAGGAGATTTCAAACCCGCTACGACGAACGTCTGGGGGGCGGAGTACCCCAAAGTTGACAGTCAGGGCCGCGTGCAGTTGCGCATCAAAGCCACCGAGGCCACCAAAGTCAGAATCAATTTCTGGAGCGGTCCCAAAGCCGAAATGACCAAACAGGCCGATGGATTCTGGACATTCACGACTCCGCCGATGGTTCCCGGTTTGCATTATTACAACTTTGTCGTGGACGGCGCAGAGGCCACTGACACTGGTAGCCAGGCTTTTTTCGGCGGCAGCAAATACGCCAGTGCCGTCGAAGTGCCTGAACCCGGCACGACCTTTTACACGATGAAAGACGTACCGCACGGTCAGGTGCGCGAAGTTTGGTACAACTCCAAAGTCACGGGAACCTGGCGGCATGCGATGGTTTATTTGCCGCCGACGTATGAAACGCAAACCAAACAACGCTTTCCTGTGCTGTATTTGCAACATGGCGGCGGCGAAGACGAAACCGGCTGGATTCGTCAGGGGCGTGCCAACATCATTCTCGACAACCTGATTGCCGAAGGAAAAGCCAAGCCGATGATTATTGTGATGGCTTACGGTTATGCGAAACGCGCCGGACAACCTGCGCCCGCCGTGACCGGCCCTCCGGGCAATTCGCCTGATCGAATGAAAGCAATGCAGGAAATGTTTTCAGCGTTTGAAGACGACCTGACGCAAGTCTTGATTCCGTTTGTTGACAAGACCTACCGCACGCTGGCGAACCGCGAAAACCGCGCGATGGCGGGGCTTTCGATGGGCGGGATGCAAACCTATCAAATTACGCTCAAACATCTCGATCTGTTTTCGCACATTGGCGGATTCAGCGGCGCAGCCGGTTTTCTTTCGGGCGATCAAAAGATGAATCCCAAAACCGATTACAACGGCGTGTTTGCCGATCCGGCGGCCTTCGCCAAAAAAGTCAAATTGCTTTGGTTGAGTATCGGCACTGCCGAACCGGAACGCATGCGCGCCAGCATCCACCGGCTGCACGACGCCTTGACCGAAGCAAAGATTCAGCACGTCTTTTACGAATCGCCGGGCACGGATCACGAATGGCAAACGTGGCGGCGCGATTTGCACGGATTCGCCCCAAGGCTGTTTCAAAAATAGGGAAGCTTCTCAACCATGCCGATCAAGAGCATCTTCAAGTTGGGAATTTTCGTGGCGCTGACCGTGCTTGTGTATACAAACGCGCAAGCACAACGCGCCACGTGGACAGCCGACAACGGCAACGGCACGTTCACCAATCCGCTGTTTTACGAAGAGTTTTCCGACCCCGACATGATTCGCGTCGGCGAATACTTTTACCTGACCGGGACAACCATGCATTCGATGCCGGGCTTGCCGATTCTGCGCTCGCGCGATCTGGTCAACTGGGAGTTCCTGGCCTACGCGATGGACAAGCTGGATTTGGGGCCGGCGTTTCGTTTGGAAGAAGGCAAGAACATTTATGGCCGCGGAATCTGGGCGCCGTCGTTTCGCTATCACAACGGCACGTATTACATCTTCAGCAACGTCAACGGTCAGACGACGCAGAAATTCACCGCGACCAATCCCGCAGGTCCGTGGACGCGCACACCGATGAAAGTTTCGTTGCACGATTTATCAGTGCTATTTGATGATGATGGCAAAGTCTGGGTGGTGTGGGGCTACGAAGGCATTCGACTGGCGCAACTCAATCGTGACCTCACTGACCTTGTGCCCGGCACGGAGCGCCTGATTATTCCCAAAGGCTCCGGCATCGGCGAAGGCGCGCACTTTTACAAAATCAACGGCAAGTACCTGATCATCAGCGCGTGGTACATGGGCGCTATGCGTATGCCTGCAGCCCGCGCCGACCGGCCTGAAGGGCCTTACGAATACAACCAGGCCATCAGCATTGACGAAGATTTCGGTCTGATGAAAGGCAAAGGACTGACACGCGATGGCAAGATTACGCCTGCCAATCCGGCGGCGCGCGGCAGAATGTCTTTGCATCAAGGCGGAATCATTCAAACGGCGAAAGGCGAGTGGTGGGGCTTTTCGATGATGGATTACAACTCCGTCGGACGCCTGACTTGTCTGTCGCCGATTACGTGGCAGGACGGCTGGCCGTATTTCGGTTTGCCGGGCAATTTGAAACGCACGCCGCGCACGTGGGTCAAACCGAATACAGGTTACAACGACAAACCGGCGGTGCCTTACGATCACAACGATGATTTCACGGCGACGAAACTTAAACCGATCTGGCAGTGGAATCACGTGCCCGTTGACGACAAATGGTCGCTGACCGAACGCAAAGGATTTTTGCGAATCCACACAATGCCCGCCAAGAATTTTTGGGAAGCACGCAACACACTGACCCAACGCGCCATCGGCCCAAAGTCATCGCCCGTCGTCAAACTCGATGTGACAAGCTTACAATCCGGCGATGTCGCGGGACTCGCGTTATCGAACAAGCCTTATGCCTGGATTGGCATTGAGCGCGACGAACAAAGATTCTCCATCGCGCAATTCAACGAGCACACCGGCAAAACCGAACGCGCCGCAATGACAGGCAATACGATCTGGCTGAAAGCGGATTGCGACTTTCTGACCGAAGCGGCGCAGTTCAGTTATTCGCTCGACGGCAAACGTTTCACCTCGCTCGGCGCTCCGTTCGAGATGGTCTATCAATTGACGACATTTCAGGGAATTCGTTACTCGCTGTTTGCCTACAACAGCACAGGCCAACAAGGCGGCGCAGCGGATTTCGACAGCATCGCCGTTCACGAACCGCATCAGCGCGGATTGATGCGCCCGATCCCTTACGGCAAACAAATTCATTTGACCTCGTTTCAGAAAACTACTGGCCTGGCCGTGCAAGCAAATGCGCTGACGGTTGCTGCGCCTGCGGCTTTTACCGTTGTAGACATGAAGCTGGGACGAGTGGCGCTCAAGTCCGATAAGACCTTCGTCAGCGTTGACAGCGAAGGGCGCGTCACTTTGCAATCAACGAAACCAGCCACCGCACAAAGTTTTCAGTGGATCGAAACGCCGACGGGCGAATTAGTCCTGATGTCACTCGTGACCAATCGCTTCCTGCGCATTGATCCCAAAACGCAAACTGTCTTGTGCGACAGCCCCGGTCCGCTGCCTGATGGCAGCGACGGCGTGCGCTTCATTTGGGCATTGGCAGTAAAATAACCTGCGAGAAGTACTCGTCAACATTTACCAATTCAGGAGAATTTCCATGCGACCCGTTACGAAATCTTTGTTCACCGCCTCCATTATTGCCGCTTGTCTGTTATTCGGAAGTTTGCCTACTGTCGAAGGCCAGGCGCCGCAAGCCCGCATCAAAATAGACACTGACCGCACCATCGGCGAAATCCATCCGCATCTGTTCGGCAATTTCGCCGAGCATCTGGGACGGATGATTTACGGCGGCATTTACGAAGAAGGCAGTCCACTGTCAGACGCCAACGGTTACCGCAAGGACGTGATGGATGTAGTCAAACAACTGGACGTGACGATTCTGCGCTGGCCGGGCGGCAATTTTGCGTCGGGTTACAACTGGAAAGACGGCATAGGACCGAAGGACCTGCGTCCGATGCGCAAAGACCTGGCGTGGGACGATTTGGAAAGCAATCGGTTCGGCACGGATGAGTTTTTGAAGTACTGCGAGATGATCGGCGCGGAACCTTACATCTGCGTCAATCTGGGCTTGGGTACGATTGATGAAGCCCGACATTGGGTCGAATACTGCAACGAATCGAAAAACACCTACTGGGCGGAACAGCGCCGTAAGAACGGACGCGACAAACCTTACAACGTGAAATACTGGGCGCTGGGCAACGAAATTGACGGCCCCTGGCAACTCGGTCACAAAAACGCCGAAGAGTATTCAAAATTCGCGCTCGAAGCCGCCAAAGCCATGCGCTCGACCGATCCAAGCATCAAGTTGATTGCCTGCGGTTCCAGCAATTACGGACCGACGGCTGACTGGATGCACTGGAATCGTACCGTGCTGGAAACATTGCGGAATCAGGCTGATTACATCGCCATTCACAGTTACATCAACAACCGCGACAACGATTTCGAAAAGTTCATGGCGTGGTCGCAGACGATTGATAATTACATCAACGTCACGGCGGCCCAGATCAAGGAAGCTCAAAACCGTCAGCAGAATCCGCGTCCGATTTACATTGCCTACGACGAATGGAACGTCTGGTATCGCGCCTTCAACGAAAAGAAACTCGAAGAGGTCTACAACTTCGAAGACGCGCTGGCCATGGGCATGTTTTTCAATTCGTTTTTCCGCCGCGCCGACATCGTCAAAATGGCCAACCTGGCGCAGATGGTCAACGTCATTGCGCCGATCACGACCAACAAACAAGGGCTGTTTTTGCAGACGATCTATTTTCCGCTGGTCGAATTCACCAAACAGAAAAACAATCAATCGCTGGATGTGCATGTCTCTGCGCCGACGTACAAAATTGGCAATCGCGCGCCGCTGAAATACCTGGATGTTTCGACGACGTACAACGCGGCGGAAAAGACGCTTTACGTCAACGTGCTCAACCGCAGTAAAGACAAAGACCTGACAACGCGCATCGAAAATCAGGAAGGCCAGTTGACCAACGCCGTCGGCGTTTGGGAATTGAACCATCCCGACCTGAAAGTGACGCACACCTTCGGCGATGACAAGAAAGTCCGCCCCGTTACGCGCAACATCACCGCGACGATTGAAAACAACGGCTTCACTTACACTTTCCCAGCACATTCGCTGACGATTTTGAAGTTGCGTTTGAAGTAAAACGAGCTGTTGGACGGACGCATTCTTGCGACTTCGTGTCGCGCCAATAAACGATCTGAGGATTTATAGTTGAAGATAAGCATCAGGATTCTAAATCTGCTGGCGATGATTTCGCTGGCCGTGGTTTGCGGATGGGCGCAAGAGTTGGACGGGCGTTGGGATGGAAAGGTCGGCTACGGCACTCTGGACGTTCCCTTCACAATTCATTTCGAACCCAACGGCAAAACGCTCAAAGGATCTCTGGTGAATGGCGACACCCGCGTCTCTTCCACAGAGGGCAGCTTTGAATCGGGAACTTTGCGTCTTACGTTCGGAGCTTCCGGCACACGGTTGGAAGCGAAACTGGTGAACGGTCAGCTCAAGGGCACAGTTGGGAATGGTGACCTGATGCGCCCGTTCACCGCGTCACAGTTCTGTTCGTGCGCGCCCGAAGGCGAAGCAGGACCGGATATTTCCGGAACCTGGGACGTGCCGGATTCCAACTTGCGCCTGACAATCCGGCGAAAAGACGAGGACACCTTTGCCACCGTTTTGCGTCCGAGCGGCGATTTAGGCCCGTTGGCCGGACGCTTTGACGGAGCGACCTTCATGCTTCACTACTTTGATGGAGTCCACGCCGCCGTGCTTGAAATCGAATCTCGTAAGGACGGCGGTCTGGATTTGAAATTCATGGAACCGGGCGCTGATGTAAAAAAGTATCGAGCAGTCCAGGCGATCCCCGGAAAGTAAGCCCGTCTTCGATTCGAACAGCCCGCCAAAAATCTACTGGGCTGGCAGCTATCAGCCAGGTCAGCCGCTCAAACGCGCACCATCCTGCTGTGTCAAACAGTTTCCGCACTCGTTTCCAATCTGAGTTTGCCAGAACTCCTTTGCGAAAGTTCGGATGAGCAGCTTCTGTTGTCTAAAAACTTTTTGTGGACTACTTGAATGGTTGACTGAAACAGCGAATTGGCAAATTGTGGATCAGATGGCAGAATGCGCGACTTCCGTAAGAAAGGGGTTTGTATGGCTCAAAGCATTCATTTCTTTTTGCAGTGGGAAGAGTATTTCGCGGCGCAGGAATTTTTTCGGCGCAACCGACAAACCGTCGCTCCCGAATGGCGGGCGGGCGCAGCATTTCTGCTGATCGGGTTGATTTTGCTGTTTATCGAAGGGATGAGCGTCTTTGCCATTCTGGCTTTGGTGATTGGCGTGGCGGTGATGATTCTTTCTCCGCATGCGCGACGCTGGTCGTCGAAACGCAAATGGCGACGCGAACCGCTTTACGAAACCGAACACGAAGTGTCGTTCAGCGAAAACGGCGTGTATTTCCGCATGGGCGTCATCGAATCCAATCTGGATTGGAAGTATTACCAGAGCGTGATGGAAAGCCCGAATGGATTGTTGATGGTTTATGGTAACGACTCGTTCAACCTGTTGCCGAAACGCGCGTTTGCCGATGAAACCCTGTTCTCTCAATTTCGCTCACTGGCGATAGAAAATCTGAAAACACAGTAGCCAGTCAACAGTAAACAGCAGGAAACACAACTACTGTCTACTGTCTACTATCTACTGTCTACTGTTGAATTATGACAATAGACGAACAAGTAGCATTTCTGACCAAAGGCTGTGTGGACGTGATCCCCGCCGAAGAGTTGAAAAAGAAGCTGGAGCAATCCGCAGCGACCGGACGACCGTTGCGCGTCAAACTCGGAGCCGACCCGACCGCGCCGGATATTCATCTAGGCCATTCGGTCGTCATTCGCAAAATGAAGGCGTTTCAGCAACTCGGCCACGACGTGATTTTTCTGATCGGCGATTTCACGGGCATGATCGGCGATCCGACCGGACGCAACACGACACGTCCGCCGCTCACCCGCGAACAGATTCTGGCAAACGCCGAAACGTACAAGGCACAAATTTTCAAACTGCTCGACCCGGACAAAACGATCATTGAATTCAACGCGAACTGGCTGAACGCCTTCAAACCGGAAGACTTCGTCCGACTGACGGCCAAAGTCACATTGGCGCAGATTCTGGAACGCGACGATTTTTCCAAACGACTGGCCGCCGGAGTGCCGATCAGCTTGCACGAACTGCTGTACCCGCTGGCGCAAGGTTACGATTCAGTGGCGTTGAAAGCCGATGTGGAACTGGGCGGAACGGATCAGAAATTCAATTTGCTGATGGCGCGCGAAATCCAGCGAGCGTACGGCGTCGAAGCGCAGGTCATCATGACCACGCCGTTACTGGAAGGTTTGGACGGCGTCGAAAAGATGTCGAAGTCGAAAAACAATTACATCGGAATTGCCGAATCGCCTGATGAAATGTTCGGTAAAGTCATGTCCATTAGCGACGAATTGATGTGGCGGTATTACACGTTGGTCACAGACCTGACTCTGGCGGAAGTGGCGCAGTTGAAAGCCAACGTCGAATCCGGCGCAAAACATCCGCGCGATGCCAAAGTCGAACTGGCCAAACACATCATCGCGGATTTTCATTCGCAAGCTACCGCCGATGAAGCCGAAGCCGAATTCAATCGCCGGTTTCGCGAACATCAGGCTCCGACCGACATTGAAACCCGTTCGATCAAAGCCGATGGAACCATCAAATTGGTGGATTTGCTTGTGCAAACCGGACTGGCGACTTCCAAAGCCGAAGTGCGCCGGTTGATTCAACAAGGCGGAGTTCGGTTGAACAACGAACGCATCGGCGATACCGCGGCGGAAATTGATACCGCAGCAATCAAAGAAGCGTTGTTGCAAGTCGGCAGGCTGAAGTTTCTGAAAGTCACATTTGAGTAATTTCGGGCGGGTGCTTGACCGACTTCAGGTCGGCTCATATAATCGCGCCCGTTTCCGATCAAAGGCTTAAACGACATCACTTCTAAAGCTTTGGTCGTTGAAAATGTGGGGACGTGGCGGAATTGGTAGACGCGCGGGTCTCAAAAACCCGTTACCTTACGGTAGTGTGGGTTCGATTCCCACCATCCCCACCATTTATTTTCTTTCCTTCGAGTCCAATTCCCAAAAAGCATCGAAATTCTCGTGGTTGACGGTCGCAGACATGGCCGGTAAAGTTTCGGCTTGGTTGGCGCTTTCGGCCACACACTCACGGCTCGAAGTCGTGTACACCAAGCTCGACCGGCTCCCTCATCACAATGGCTGGTCGCAGCGCCCATTCAAACGAAGAACGGATAACAGAAATGAGCAATATAACTGAGCGTGCCCTGCCGGTTCGCATCGAACGATTGAGCGAACTGGCCAACAACCTTTGGTGGAGTTGGCATCCCGACGCCGACCTGCTGTTCCAGCATCTGGACAAAACCCTTTGGGAATTGACGCACCACAATCCCGTCAAGTTTTTGCAGCAGATTTCGCCAGCCAAATTGGATGCCGCTGCCGCCAATCCGGCATTTTTGCGGCATTACGACGGAACGATGCTGGCGTTCGACAAAGCTCTCACCGCCAAAGGAACCTGGTTTTCCGAAAAGTATCCGCAATTGGCCGACCGACCGATTGCGTATTTTTCGGCGGAATTCGGTTTGCACGTTTCATTGCCGATTTATTCGGGCGGTCTGGGAATTCTGGCCGGAGATCATTGCAAAGAAGCCAGCGACATAGGCTTGCCGCTGGTCGGCGTAGGGTTCGTTTATCAGCTCGGTTATTTCATCCAGCGCATCACCGGCGAAGGCCGCCAGGATTCGGTTTACGAACCGCTGGATTATTCGTCTACGCCGCTGGAACCCGTGATTTCGCGCGAAAGCGAAGGCGGATTGTTGAAAGTGGACGTCGGCGGTCGCTGTGTTCACGCGGCGGTCTGGCGCGTCAAACTGGGATCGGTTTCCGTTTATCTGATGGACGCCAACGTCGAAGAAAATCACTCTTGGGATCGTGAATTGACTTCGCGGTTGTATGGCGGCGATCAGGAAATGCGCATCCGTCAGGAAATCGTGCTGGGCATTGGCGGCATACGAATGCTGGAACGGTTGGGAATTCGCCCGGCGGTGTTTCATGCCAACGAAGGCCACGCTGCGTTCATGATGCTGGAACGCATTCGCGCGCTGGTGCAAAACGGCCAAAGCTTCACCGAAGCCGCCGAAGCGGTGCGCGAAACGACGGTCTTCACAACGCACACGCCTGTTCCCGCCGGACACGATGCCTTTCCGTTTCATCTGGTCGAAACGCAATTTGCCGGATACTGGGAAGAGTTGGGATTGGATCGGGAACAGTTTTTCGCCTTGGGCGAACATCCAGACGGCGGGGCGCCGAATTTCAACATGACTGCGCTGGCGTTGCGGCTGGCAGGAAAGTGCAACGGCGTCAGCCGACTTCACGGACGTGTTTCGCGGCAGATGTGGCATTCGATGTGGCCGGATCGCACCGAAGACGAAGTTCCCATCACGCACATCACCAACGGAGTTCATGTGCCGACCTGGATCGCGCCGGAAATGAACCGGCTGTTTGCCAAACATCTGGGACACGATTGGTTGGCAAAACACGACGACCCGACATTGTGGGAACGCATTCACGACATTCCCGACGCCGAATTGTGGCAGGCGAAACAACAATTGAAACACAAGCTGTTCAATTTCATGCGCGAACGCATTCGCCACAACTGGATCACCGAAACCGCCGGGCCGACGCGCGTGCTGACCGGTGGAACCTTGCTCAACCCAGACGCGCTGACCATCGGATTCGCCCGGCGTTTTGCCACCTACAAACGCGCGGTTCTGATTTTCAGAAGCCTCGAACGGTTGAAGAAAATCTTCCACGACGAATGGAAACCAGTGCAGATCATCTTTGCCGGCAAAGCGCATCCGGCGGATTTGCCCGGACGCAGCCTGATTCACGAAATTTACGAACTGGCGCGCGACCATAACCTGGGCGGACGAATCGCGTTTGTCGAAAATTACGACATTCACGTCGCCAAACATCTGGTGCGCGGCGTGGATGTGTGGCTGAACAATCCTCGCGTTCCGTTGGAAGCCAGCGGAACCAGCGGCCAAAAAGCCGCGCTGAATGGTGTACCGCATCTGAGCGTGCTGGACGGTTGGTGGTACGAAGGTTACAAAGGAACCAATGGCTGGGCGATTGATCCCGGCGTTCCCGAAGGCGTCAGCGAAGAATACCGCGACGAAGCCGATGCGGACGCGCTGTACCGCGTGCTGGAAACCGAAGTCGTGCCGCTGTATTTTGACCGCGACAGCGACGGCGTTCCGCGTCGCTGGATTCATCTGCTGAAGGAAGCCATTCGTACTGACGCGCCGACCTTCAGCGCGCGCCGTATGGTCAAGGAATACACCGAACGCATGTACGTCCCGGCAATGAACTCTTCAATGCAAAGATAGCTCGCTTCAGAGACAAAATTGCAGACAGGATCAACAAGATTACTTCAGGATTAACAGGATGTTGAGATACGGCCTGATCGTACGTTATCAAAAACATCTTGTTCATCCTGAAAAAATCATGCCAATCCTGTCTTGTGTCTTTCTGGTTCTATTTTCTGGCGATGAAAAAGTACGTCATCAAAACGGACGTTCCGCGCCAATCGCTGATCAACTACCGCGAAGCGTTGAACGACGAACAGCGCGCCGTGGTGATGGCCGGAGCCGGGCCGCTGCTGGTCATCGCCGGAGCCGGTTCGGGCAAAACGCGCGTCGTAACCTATCGTGTCGCCCGATTGATTGAAGCCGGAGTCGCGCCCGCGCGGATTCTGCTGGTGACGTTTACCAATCGAGCCGCGCGCGAAATGCTCAGCCGCGTCGAAACATTGCTGGCCGCCGATGTGCGCCGCGTCTGGGGCGGGACTTTTCATTCCATCGCCAACCGGTTATTGCGCCGCCACGCCGCCAGCCTGGGTTACGAAAACAACTTTTCCATCCTCGACGCCGAAGACGCCAAAGACCTGATTGATTCCTGCATTGATGAAGCTGCGATTGACACGCGTAGCCGCCGCTTTCCCAAAGGCGAAGTGCTGCGCGAAATGTTCAGCTTCGCCACCAACACTGACACGTCGCTGGATCAGTTGATCGTCGCCAAATATCCGCACTTTGAATTGCTGACTGCACAGATCAAGCGAGTTGACCAGCTTTACCAGCAACGCAAACTGGAACGCAACGCGATGGATTACGACGATTTGCTGGTGAACTGGAAACGGCTGATGAGCGAAAAGCCGGACATCGCGGCAATTTACCAGGAACAGTTCCAGCACATTCTGGTGGATGAATATCAGGACACAAACACCTTGCAAGCTGAAATTGTGGATCTGGTGGCCGCCAAACATCGCAATTTGATGGTGGTCGGCGACGACGCGCAAAGTATCTTTGGCTGGCGCGGCGCGAATTTCAAAAACATCTTCGAGTTTCAAAAACGTTATCCCGACGCGCAACTCTTCAAGCTGGAAAACAATTACCGCTCGACGCCGGAAATTTTGATGCTGGCCAACGCTTCGGTTTCGATGAATCGCCAGCAGTTCCCCAAACATCTGCAAGCCAAACGGCCCAGTCGAGGTTTTACGCCTGCGCTGATTCCGGCGCGCGACAGTGAACAGCAAGCCGCATTTGTGGCCGCTCGCATTCTGGATTTGCGTGACGAAGGCGTGCCACTGGATGAAATCGCCGTGCTGTATCGTTCGCACTTTCATTCGCTGGAATTGCAGTTGGAATTGACGCGACGTGGCATTCCGTATGACGTTCGATCCGGCGTGCGGTTTTTCGAACAGGCGCACATCAAGGACGTGACGGCTTATCTGCGGCTGGTCGTCAATCCGCGCGATGAACTGGCGTGGAAACGTGTGCTGAAACTGATTCCGAAAATCGGCAACGCGACGGCTTCGCGTGTCTGGGAACGGTTGGCTTACGCCGAAGAACCACTGGCGTTGGTGCGAACCGACGAATTTGCCAAAGCCTTGCCGAAAGGCGCTGCGGTTGGCTGGCGCGAATTCGCCGAACTCATCAAAGACCTGACCGCGCCCGAAACGTTGAACAATCCAGCCAAACAAATCGAACTGGTATTGACGCGCGGTTACGTCGAATACCTGCAAGCCAATTTTGAAAACGCCGACGCCCGCGAAGAAGACTTGCGGCAATTGGCGAACTTCGCCGGACGCTATGACACGACCGACGCGTTTTTGAGCGAATTGGCATTGTTGAACACCGAACGTTTTGCGCCGCCGGGAGCGACGGTTGGCGAAGACGTGATCGAAGGCGGCGACGAAGACGAACGTCTGGCGCTGTCGTCAGTGCATCAGGCGAAAGGCCTGGAATGGCGCGTGGTGTTTATGATCTGGACTGCGGACGGGCGCTTCCCTTCCAGCCGCAGTTTGCGCGACATCGAAGGCGAAGAAGAAGAGCGCCGCTTGTTTTACGTTGCGCTGACCCGCGCGCAGGATGAGTTGTATGTGTGCTTTCCGCTGGTCGAAAGCGACCGTGCGCGACAAACCGTGCTGCATCGCCCGTCTCGGTTTGTCACCGAAGTCCCGCGCGAGTTGCTGGAAATCTGGAGCGTGGACGAAGAAAACGCCCAGCTTGAAATGCTGGAAACTACCGAAACAAAGTATATCAATTGAGCGATGGCTCCGGCTGTATTGCTCGCCTGAATGCTCTGTAGTACAAAGCCAGCAATGGAGGAAAATATGTTCGCAATTGAGTTCCAAACAAAAATTAACAACGGAAGCATTGAGCTTCCACAAGAATTCATTGGCAAGTTGGTTGGTGAAGTCCGAGTGATTGTGTTGAAGCACGAGCAGGCCGAAGTTGAGGAAAACCTGATTGACCGATTGCTGGCCAAACCAATTTCGCTGGATAGTTTCAAGCCAATGTCACGCGAAGAGATTCATGCACGAACCTGAGTTAAGCAATGGACGCTTGTTTTATAGATACAAACATCTGGCTGTATGCATTTATCGAAAGTCAGGACAAAGATAAGTCCGTCTCCGCCAAAGCCATCATTGAAGGCAATCACAGAATTATCGCCAGTTCACAGGTCATCAACGAAGTCAGCGTTAATCTCATCAAAAAAGCGAATTTTGATGAAGCCTCCATTCAGCAATTGATCGAATCCTTTTACGCAAAATACCCGATTATGGAAATTGGTCGTGCAGAGTTGTTGAAAGCTTCCGAGCTTCGATCTCGCCATCAGTTTTCTTACTGGGATAGTTTGATTGTGGCTTGTGCGTTGTTGTCAGGCGCGTCGGTTTTATATTCGGAAGATATGGAGACTGCGTTGTTGGTCGAAAACAAGTTGAGGATCGTCAATCCGCTTTCCAGTACTTGACCACCCAATCCCGGAGAAAAAAAATGAAATTCGCCCATCGTCAAATTCATTTGGCATTCGTATTCTTGCTGTCGTTTGCGTTTGCCTTGTCGCTGCCTGCCGCGCTGGCTCAAGGCCAGAAAGAAGAGCAGCTTGATTACGCAATGATCGCCAGAATCCGCGAAGAAGGCTTGAATCGTTCGCAGGTGATGGAGCACATCACTTGGCTATCGGATGTGTACGGCCCGCGCCTGACCGGTTCACCCGCCATCAAACAGGCCAGCCAATGGGCACAGAAGAAATTCAATGAATGGGGCTTGGCCAACATTCACGAAGAAGAATTCGCGTTTGGCAAAGGCTGGTCGCTGGTTCGATTCAGCGCGCACATGACTGAACCGCAAGTTTCTCCGCTGATTGGTTATCCGAAATCGTGGACGCCGGGAACACAGGGAATGGTCAATGCCGATGTGGTGTATGCGCCAATTCGCACCGAAGCCGACTTTGAAAAATTTCGCGGCAAGCTGAAAGGCAAAGTTGTACGGACTCAACCGGCTCGGCAGGTGCGAATGCTGGAAGGCCGCATCGTGCTGAAAATGACGGAAGACGACATCAAGGAAGTCGGGACAACGCCAATTCCTGCAGCCAGACGCGGCGCGGCGACGGCGAGCGAAGATGGCGACTTTCGCGCACAGGCAGGATTTCAGAACAAGCTGCGAGATTTTTTGCTGGCTGAAGGCGTCGCGGCGGTTTTTGATCGCGGCAGCGATGGCGATCTTTCTGCCGGTGGCAGCGACATGAGTTGGCAGACGCAGCGTGTAGACGGCGGAACAATCTTTGTCGGGTCGGGTGGGCCGCGCGATCAAAACGCGGGCAAAGTCCCGCCACAAGTCGTGCTGGCCGTTGAACATTACAACCGCATGATTCGCATTCTGGAAAAAGGCGTTCCGGTCAAAGTCGAACTGAACATCCAGACGCAGTTTCACGACGAAGCGACCAAAAACGGATTCAATCTGATTGCCGAAATTCCCGGCACCGACCTGAAAGATGAAGTGGTGCTGATCGGCGCGCACTTCGATTCGCACCATTCCGCCACGGGAGCGACGGACAACGCGACGGGTTCGGCAGCGATGATGGAAGCGTTGCGAATTTTGAAAGCCGTTGGCGCGAAACCTCGGCGGACGATTCGCATCGGGTTGTGGGGCGGCGAAGAACAAGGCTTGCTCGGATCGCGCGCTTACGCCAGAGAGCATTTTGCCGACCCAACGACGATGCAACTCAAGCCTGAACATGAAAAATTGTCGGCGTATTTCAACATTGATAATGGCACAGGACGGATTCGCGGTGTCTGGATGCAGGGCAATCTGGCGGCCAAACGAATCTTTGAACAATGGATCGAACCGCTCGGCGATTTGGGCGTGAATCTGTTGGGACCGCGTTCGGTCGGCAGCACCGATCACGTTGCGTTTGATGCAATCGGATTGCCCGCGTTTCAGTTCATTCAGGAGCGACTGGAATACAATTCGCGCACGCACCATTCGAACATGGACACGGTTGACCACGTACAGCGGGATGATATGGTGCAGATGGCGACGGTGGTGGCGGTGTTCGCTTACAATGCGGCCACGCGAAACGAAAAACTTCCGCGCAAAGCATTGCCCGCGCCACAACGGCAAGGACGCAATTGAAGATCAACTGTTCAATTGGAAGCTGCGACTTTTTGGAGAAAGGTTACTGGATCAACGATTTTCAGTGAGCGAAACCGCTTCATAAAATCGCGCCCTTCTTCCTGGTTCCAATCCATCAAGTCAAGTAAATCATTATCCCGGCTGACCAAAAACGTCGCGTTGGCAGCAATCGCCAGATTGAGGTACGGTTCGTCCTTAGGATCGCGTGGATAGCTGAACCTGATTGGAACTTTCTTCAGCAAGGTCGCGTGTTTGCCCAGCATCTTTAGCAATGCGGCCAAACTGACATCATTGATTCGCGGATTCAGTTTTCGGATTTTCTCGCGGCTGAGCACATCTTTGATTTCATCAAGAACCTCACGGCTGACGAATAACAAGACTTTTCCTTGTTCGACCAGCCTGAGTGCAGCGGCAGCAGGGCTGGTTTCGCTGGCTGTGGCTTGCAGGTAAACCATGCAATCGAACACGACTTGCGGGCGATTGGCCGAAGCGTTCATAGTGTTTTGAGATGTCTTTCGCGAAATGCGTCTTCGCGGGCTTCTTCAAATAAGGCATCAAGTTCGCCTTCGTCTAACCCGCTTTCCACAAAACCTTGCCGAATCGGAGCCAGAACTTCATCGAAAGATTTGGTAGAAAGAATCTCAACTTCGATCAATTCGCGGACAAGGTCAGCGGCTGATTTGCCTTTTTGCCGAGCCAGATTGTCTAACGAAGTAAGCGTTTCTGTTGTCAATCCGCTGATTTCCAAGGTTCCTGATTGCATTTCGTTTGTCTCAACTTTCCAGAGTAATATGTGCTAGATGATACTGCTTCAACCAAATCAGCGGCAATGCGATTGTCGAGATAATAGCGAAAATCAAATAGAAAGGCATTGAGAACGATGGATGATGTGACGGTGAAACTGAATTGGACTGGGGGATTGGCGTTCACGGCGGTGAATTCGACCGGTCAGGAAACGGTGCTCGACGGCGACCGCAAAGCCGGCGCCAGCCCGGTGGAAATTTTGATGGAAGCCCTGGGCGCGTGCGCGGCGATTGATGTGGTCGTGATCATGGAAAAGGTCAAAACGCCGCTTCAGAAATTGGAAATCGTCGTGGATGGCGACCGGCGTCCGACTGCGCCTCGTTATGTCGAAAACGTGCGTGTGGCGTTTGACGCCTGGGGCGACGGCATCAATCCGGACAAGCTGGCGCGCGCGATTAATCTTTCGATTGGCAAGTATTGCAGCGTTTTTCATTCGCTGCGGACGGATTTGAAGCTGGTGGCCAAGTTCCGCATTCACGCTGTCGGCGCTGCGGTTTCGGGCGATTACCAGGAAGTCGAAATGTCCGTGCCGACCGGCGAATTGCAGTAAACCCGATTAATTCCCGATCCATCCCGCGAATCACGCAGACAACGCGAACACACACCGGTCACTCGCGCCATCTGCGTAATTCGCGGGCAGTTTTCAAGCCTTTGCCGCCGCGTGTCTGGCTTGATGATGAGTAGCCAATTCCGCCGCGCGTTTTCCGCTGGCAGCGCTGGCATCTGCCAACCAGCCTTCTGCGCCGACCCAATCGCCTGCGACAAACAAACCTTCGATGCCTGGAACTGCCGGGCCGGGTCTTCCTGCCAACCCTCCCTGCTCTGCCGTCGCCAACGCATGCACCACTGTCAGCGAAGGCATGAAGCGACGTTCGATCAACACATTTTGCCAACCCGGTTGAACCAGATCGAGCAACGATTCCAATTCGTGTTCGACGGCTTTCGCGTCGGTGGGGGCTTCCGAACCCAGATACATCGCCACGTGAATCATTGCCTGACCTTCCGGCGCAAGCTTTGCCGCAGCCGAATGCACAGACAAATACAAAGGACGATCAATGCCCAGGGCGAACGTCGTTTGTGGTTCCGGCAATCGTTCCAGCGCAATGTCCAAACACGCGGCTTTGACCGGAATGGCTTTCTTCGCCCATTCGTTGAGCAGCGTTGGTTCGCCTTCGATCAACTGGACAGCTTCGTTGGGACTGGCGGCGATGATGACGGCGTCTGCCGCTTGCCGCGAACCGTCGGCCAATCGCACACAGATGACTTTGCCGGATTGACTGCGTTCGACTTTTTCCACGCGAGCTTCGGCGATGATTTTGACACCAGCCGATTCGGCTTTGGCGCGCAAACCATCCACCAACACCTGCCAACCACCGTCGGGATAAAGCACGGATTCTTTCAATGCCATTTGAAATTGAGCCAGCGCCAACCCGGCGCTTTGCCGTTCGGGATCGTTGGCATACGTGCCGAGTCGGAAAAAGGCTTGTAGAAACTGCCGCAAATCTTCAGCGCGAACTTCTCTGTCCAGCCATTCGCGCACGGATAAATGATTGAATTTTTCCGCATCAATTTTTAACAACGAACCCAATACCTGCGCCGCTTCCAGCTTGGCAGAAAGATTGAACAAGCCGGTTGTCAGCAACGTCATCGCTCCGCTCGGCAGCAAGTGTTTTCGCCCGTTGCGGACTCCGACCGTACCGCCGACTTTGGGAATGCCGCCAGAAACTTCAACGCCCAGTTCATGCAGAATTCTGTACGCCTGACCGCTACGGTAAAGCGCGTGCGGCCCCAGATTGAATTGAATGCCATGTTTTTCGGTCGTCGCTGCTCGTCCGCCAATCGAGCGGGATTTTTCAAACACTGTAACTTCGACTCCGGCTTTTGCGGCGAAGTTCGCGGCCACCAATCCGGCCAATCCGCCTCCGACTACAATCACGTTTTTGCTCATCGTCGTTCTCCTTCTAGAAATTCAATTTTCACCGGTATCACGAATCAGCATTGAGAAAGGTTACAACCTGACAAAAAAGTCTGCAGAGGATGACTTGCTCGCCAACCAGCGATCACAGAAGATACTCGCCAATGGTGAATCAAACGGTCGAATACGTTGCGGATCAACACAATCTGGCTGCATTGATCGAACGGTTGCGATCCGCTTCGGTGCTGGCGCTCGACATCGAAACCATCAATTGGTGGGATCGTGACGCCGAGCGCGTGGCGCTGGTGCAACTCGGATTTCGAGAAGATGCGACTTCGCCCATTCGCGTAGCAATCATTGACGCGCTGGTTGGGATGGATTTGTCCGTGTTGCGCACACCACTGGAATTGAGTTTGACGCCAAAAGCGATTCACAACGCCAGTTTCGACGCCATGAAGCTGGCGCGGCACTTTGGAATTTTCACCTCGCCGATTTTCGACACGATGCTGGCCGCGCGGCGCAGCGGAGAAAAAAAGTGTTCGCTGAAAGTGCAGGTGGAAACGCATCTGGGCTTTGCGCTGGACAAAACCGAACAGCGCAGCGATTGGAGCCGCCGCCCGCTGACGCGCGAACAACTGGAATACGCTGCGCTCGATGCCAGTTGCACGTTGCTGCTGTACGAACGCCAAATCGCGCGCGGGCTTCGCGGCGATTACGAACTTCCGACCGAACGAATTGAACGACCGCGAGCAAGCCAAACGTCCTTGCCGCTCACCGATGGCGCGTTGCGAATCCCCGCCAGCGAAAAACGAATTGAACCGATTTCGACCAATTCCAGCGATTTGAGCGCGGCTTCGCTGGCGCTGCTGGGCATCGTGGCGGAATTAAGTGGCCGGTTCAGCCCCGAACAATTGGCGGTTTCGGTTGGCAGCGAACGCATAGGCATGGCGGGGTGGATTGTTGACCGCATGTTGCCGCACGAAGAAGACATTGATGAAACCACTGCCAAACAGGAAATCGCCGCATTGCGCGACCGCGGCCTGATTCAGATCAGTCTGTCCCGCCGATTGGAAGCCACTCCTGACGGCGAAGAACTCTGGCGACAAAACAAAACGCCGAGCCGGACGTGAATCCGACTCGGCGTTTGTGATTTGAAGTCGAGACACAACATTCTGCGTCCCGACATTAGTGGTTAGCAGCTTGGCGGGAAGACCGGGACGATGTAACCCATCTGGTTGTTCAATGTCAGGTGATGCA
>ERZ1066126.77-NODE-77-length-79203-cov-16.797582_pt1 | contig 79203 bp, 70 predicted proteins | sample MGYA00382773_ERZ1066126 | MGnify/ENA primary metagenome ERZ1066126 (study PRJEB33369, sample SAMEA5778356) | biofilm metagenome | biome: Industrial cooling water; feature: Water cooling tower basin; material: Biofilm | place: United Arab Emirates | collected... | reverse complement strand
ACTACTGACTACTTCTTCCACTACTCACTACTCACTGCTCACTACTCACTCTCAAATGGTTATTGGTTATTTGTTGTTTAAAATTTGACTACTCACTACTGACTACTTCTTCCACTACTCACTGCTCACTGCTCACTCTCAACTGGTTATTGGTTATTTGTTGTTTGTTGTTTAAAATTTGACTACTCACTACTGACTACTTCTTCCACTACTCACTACTCACTGCTCACTACTCACTCTCAAATGGTTATTGGTTATTTGTTGTTTAAAATTTGACTACTCACTACTGACTACTTCTTCCACTACTCACGACTCACTACTCACTACTCACTCTCAACTGATAAGCTGAAGACAGCACCCGCTAAGAATTTAACTTATCTTCGATTGTTTCGCTGCCTGGGAGGAAGAAATTTATGTCACAGGAACCGCCTAATTCCCAAATCTCGCCTTCCCCCAAACGTAAGCCAAGTGGAAACTCCTTTCAAGTAGCAGTGAAAACACAAACAGTTAAATTGCTGCGCGGAACCGTTGGAGTGTTGGAGGGAGCGATCGCGCAATTAGAAGCAGATCCCGCAACGACTGCTGAAACAACTTGGTGGGAACCACTACAAGATGGCTGGAGTTCTGTCTTAGGAAAAATGCGTTCTCTGCTACCAGTAAGTCTTTCCAGAAAGCTGTCTAACTCGGCTTTAACGGGGATATTAGCGGGAATTATGGTAATTTTGGTGCTGACAGCCTCAAACTTATTTTCAAGCAAACCTACAGAAGTTGCAATAGTTCCTTCCCCCGCACCAGAACCACCAGCAGTTGCAACAATTCCTTCCGCGCCAGAACCACCAGCAGCGACAACAACACCTTCCCCTGAACCGGAAGCACCACCAAAAGCACCAATAGTTACAACACCTTCTCCCGAACTACAACCGCCAGCAGTTGCAACGTCTCCTTCCCCTGTAGCTGAACCCTCTCCAGTCGCTTCCCCAGCAGCAGAACCGCAACCGATATCTATTCCTACAGAGTTAACTGCACCCGCCGCATCTCAACCAGTGCAGATTATCTCACCTCTAGAGTCGATACCTACTTTAGTTGCACAGCTAACACCAGAAGAGATTTTAGTCGCAACAATTCAAAAGCAAGTTGAAGAAATCAGCGATCGCGTTGCTGATGGGTTGATTCAGTCTATCCAACCCAACTTTGAAGGTAGCAATTTAGTAATTACACTTGGCGATGATTGGTACGATCTCCAGTCTTCCCAGCAAGATAAATTAGCAGCTCAAATGCTGGAACGATCTAGAGAACTCGATTTCAGCCGCTTAGAGGCGATCGATCCAAAAGGAAACATAGTTGCTCGTAGTCCAGTCGTTGGTAGAGATATGATAATTTTCCGGCGACAGAGTTTGAATAGTTATCAGTAGAGATGTTACATGTAACGTCTGTACGAGTTTATCAGTGAATTTTGGCTTCCGGCTTCTCTACCCATTTCTTTAACTAAGATTTAATCTTTAATTCAATTATGAAATGAATTAAGGATTAAGTACAGTCGCATTACCTGAGTATGCTTTCAGATTCAAGCGGGTTGAATTATAGAGCCTAAATTACAATGCATTCAGGTTATTTGCGATCGCGACTGCCACTGAAAAGTTCAAGCTCGAGCGAAACTTACAATTTGTAAATTTTATCAAACTCTATACTCTAACTTCTGTGTCTAAATATTATGACCGTACTAGCAAAGTCGATTTGTCTTGTTACAATTTAAACCAAATTAGTGGAATCTGTACTGGCAAGCTTGCCGACTACAGATAGTTTTAGTAAAGATAAGTTATTACATCTCCACTGTGCCATCGTTTTAGTCAATCTCAATCTATGAAATTCTGAGGTATCGATGACTTTTTATAAAGAGGTAACGCAAGATGACGTTCTCGATCGCGCTAAAATCTTTTCGGGGCATTTAAAGAAAAATGCATCCCATGAAGAAGCTAGCCTCACCTACGCTGATAGTAACCCGCTAGATACCTTCAGTCGCGGTCGAGTTGCTATTTTTATCGACGGCTCCAGCCTCTTCTATGCTGCGCTGCAATTGGGAATTGAGATTGATTATACTAAGTTGCTTTGCTTGTTAACAGCACAATCCTCTCTTTTACGCGCTTTCTTCTACACGGGTGTCGATGCTACCAACGACAAACAGCAAGGTTTCTTGCTCTGGATGCGCCGCAATGGCTATCGCGTCGTCAGCAAAGAACTGATTCAATTTCCTGACGGTTCTAAAAAAGCGAAGCTAGATGTAGAGATCGCCATTGATATGATGACTTTAGCTGGCTGCTACAACACTGCTGTTTTAGTCAGTGGCAACGGAGATCTTGCTTATGCAGTTGATGCAGTTTCTTATCAAGGAATGCGTGTTGAGGTTGTTAGTCTTCGTGCTATGACTAGCGATAGCCTGATTAATGTTGCCGACCTATACATCGATTTAGCTGGTATTAAAGAGCAAATTCAAAAAATATTTCCTTCGGAGCCAAGTTAATCTTGGTAAGACAGCTACTAGGCTTTAAGTGTTAATAATTCACGCTTTCGCCTTGCTAGTACTTCTGTAACTAAAGTTGGCATTTCTTGATAGCAATTAGGACAAAACCAGTAAATTCCTTTGGCGCTAATATGGCGCAGTAGTGTTTGCGAGCAACACGGACAAGTTTGTGTAGACATGGCTAATGATTGGGGGTGGAGGTGTACGAACTGAGATAAAGCAGCAGAATTGAACCGACTTGATTAGAGCAATCGAAAATTAATCGTAACAATCTAAAATCCGAAATTCAAAATCTAAAATTGAATCAGCCAAACCAATGAGAAGGTGCTAAACCAGATTCTATTTCAGAGGGAATGTGGCGATCGCTCCATTCCCAATACTGCTGTAAAATATCGTGGATGCCTTGCGTCACTATATTTTTGATTTGCAATATTCGGTCGGAGCTACAGTTGTTAGAATAGGTTGAATTTTCTCCCTCTTCCAACACTGTGTAGTAGTTAGAGATTCTACTTAAAACGTAGGCAATCAGTCTTTGGCGTAAATCTGGGATCGCAAAAGCTTGTTGATATGGGTGGTAGGGATAATCCTTTAACGCAGTTTCGATTTGGTCTACGACTACTGGTAGTGTTAAATTTACAATTGTTTTAGTCATTATCTTATCCCTCAAAAATATAAATTTATATAAAGTAGTGAGTCAATAGATTGGGTAAATCGTTTGACTGGAAACCAGTTAGTACAAATCTCGGTACAACTGCTCGCGCTCTCCACTCCTTACTGTCTCCCTGCTCTTTGCTATAAATTGTTGTAGTTTTACTCTAAGCGACAAATATGAGGAACTTGTGAGAAAATAGAAATTTTTTAAAACTTAACTTTAAGTTTTTTAATTAAAACATAAACTTATGTAAATCAAGCTCATAACTATTGCTGCATAATCGACGTTGGTTGTGCTGTAGTAAACAATCCAAACCGTTCTGCTTGTTGTACAGCCTGTTGGTGAGTTGCACCTTGGCTGGTAGCAATATATATCAGTGCAAAGGCTACCGATCGCACGGCATTATCGCAATGTATGAGAATCGGTTTGGGAAGTTGATGAATTGTTTGAAGTACTAGAGCGATCGAGACATCATCGAGAGATGCTATGTCTACAGATAGGTTTACATAGTACAGCCCTTGAGCCTCAGCTAATTGTTGTTCTGCATACAAAAAACCAGGTTCGTCAGGCGATCGCAAATTCAACACTGACTTTATACCTTCCAGAACAATTTGCTGTAACTGAACTGCATTCAATTGTCCGGCAATAGTCAACTCATCATTAATTTTACGAATCGCCGTCATTATTGCCTCCTTTATTCAGTTATCAGTAGAGAGTGAGTAGTGAGTAGTGAGTAGTGAGTAGTGAAAATATAAATAACTTTTGACCAATGGTAAATGACCCATGATCAATTAAAAAAATTAGGGGTTAGTTTTGTATCCCTAACCCCTAATCTCTTGCCCCTAGGCTACTAAGATTTCAAGCTTTAGGACGTTTTTTCTTATCGTTAATATCGCCTTCAAATGGCTGAACTCCTGTATTCGGATATTCGTCGTCGTTCGGAGCAAAAATTCGCTTGATCCCTGCCCCTAAATAAGTCACGATCTGTGTCAAAGCATTCCCTACAGACTGTAGGACTTGTCGTGATGTTTTGCTGAGAGACATACTATTTCCTCCTAATTCAAATAACAGCCACTAGCAGGCTACTGCGCTTGAGAAGGATCTGCTTGGGCATGTAAACCTACTTCAGAAGCAGAACGACTTAACATAGACTGCTGGAGGTGTTCTGCTTGTTGCCGTTCTTCAGTCATGAGTTCTCTTGCTGTTTGTTGGATTTCTGATTCTTCCTTGCTAGCTAACTCTGCCTCAGAACGAAGCCGCATAGACTGCTGCAAATTTTCTTCCTGCTGGCGCTGCTGTGCCATTGCCTCTCTTGCTTCTTCTCGCGTACTCATAGGCAAGTCTCCAGAATAAGGGAGTCGGGAGTCGGGAAAATTTGCAATTCACAATTGAATTTAAATTCCGAATTGCGAATACTCTGTGATTCTCCTCCAACTCTCTATTGTCAGGATAAGCCGACAATTTGAGGAACTTGTGAGGAAACAATTCTCAGTTATCAGCGAAGACAGGAGACAGGAGTCAGAAGTCAGGAGTTAGAACGAGTTTTTCTTCCTCAGCTCTCTTCCAGCTCTTAGTTCAATTCCACCCTAAAGTAGCGGCAACTTGAGAGGCTAGCTGGAGGGGATCGAAGGGTTTAGCGATCGCATCTTTCATACCCAATTGAGCGTAGCGACGACGGTCAGCTGGCTGTACCTTGGCAGTCAGAAAAATGACGGGGATGTGTTTTGTATCTTGATTTGCCTGTAGCTTTTCATAAGTTGTCAATCCATCCATATCAGGCATCATCACATCGAGGAGAATGGCATCTGGTTGTTCGGCTGCGGCTTTGGTCAAACACTCGCTACCAGAACTAGCCGTGCTAACTTGCCAACCCGCTACCATCTCCAAACAAATTTGAGCAACTTCTTGGATGTATGGTTCGTTGTCAACTACTAATATATGTTTAATGGTCATTGGGCAGTGGATAATGAATAGCAATTCCTCTTGTGTTACCTTTTTCGGATTTTTCGGATCGCTGTTGGTAACTTCGTAATATCGACAATCTCATTCGCCGTTCTGCCTCAGCTACCAATGTACCGTTTAGCTATGTAATCTGTTGCTTTGCTTTTTCGTTTCCTGTTTTATCTATACATAAATAATATGATTGGTTCGTTGCCAAGGGAAGCTTTGACTTTTCCCTAATCGTCTGACTCGAAACGCCTTGACTTCCCTAGCACGTTTCTCGTAAAAATGATTAACTCCTGCCCATCCGAAAGATTAGACGGTACAAGCGATCGCCGTTGACACTAGTAGCGTTCTTGAGTGTTCCTGGCGCGATCGCATTCCTAGCTCGGTTTACAGGTTTTCTCTTATTTACTTACCCAAACGTAACATAACGATCGCTACTTGCTACTTGCTGATAGTTGAAATAAATCTGGAGAACCAGAATTTAGGTGTGTATTATTTAGGTGTGTATTAGTGTATGCTTGCATTGCTGCAACAAAAACTTATGCTGATTGTATTGGCTAAAAGTTGTGGTTCAGACTAAGTTTTCTCTCCGATTAATGGTGCTTGCCAACTTGTCTACGAAAGCCTTATAGGTAATTATTTAACAAGTATAAAATCGCAGCGATCGAATCTTTCAACTTTTGGACGGTTGGCTGAAGCTCAGGAGACTTTTTCTACCTCATACCGTTTCTGTGTGAAACTGCATTATTTTTACCCCCGCCTTCGGCGTCCCCCCTTACTAAGGGGGGACTACAGGGGGGTCGAATTTAGTGCAGCTCTACGGAGAATTGGTATCAGTTCCCCCAGCTCACTTCCAGCCCTAGCCCCTAGCCCCTCATTTTGACGGCAAACACACCCAACCGATTACGGTTCACCCTATAACCACACGGCTTTGAGTTCACTACATTAGACACAGTGAAAGCAAACAGCAGTTATTTAAGGGTTGAACAGTGGCATTAAGACTATTACAAGCTACAAGCACAAGCTACAAGCACAAGCCACAAGCTCAAATACAAGCCAACCGTCCTTTTACATGTTCGGCAAACCACCCTTCATCAAGTAGCTGCCCATGCTCAGTATATAGATCAGTACAAAAAGCAATGTATTGAAGCTGGAGCGCAGCTAGTTCAACTTTTAGCTGTAGTGTATTCAATCATTTTTAGTAGTTAGCGATTAGGGAGCCAGAACCACCAATGGCAAAAGTAGTTGGAATTGACTTAGGTACGACAAACTCTTGTGTGGCAGTGATGGAAGGTGGTAAACCCACCGTAATCGCCAACGCCGAAGGTTTTCGCACAACGCCTTCTGTGGTAGCTTATGCCAAGAATGGCGATCGCTTGGTCGGTCAAATCGCTAAGCGCCAAGCTGTAATGAACCCAGAGAATACTTTTTACTCTGTCAAACGGTTCATCGGACGCAAACACGAGGAAGTCACTCACGAAACCACTGAAGTTTCTTACAAAGTCCTGCGCGATAGCAGTGGCAACGTCAAACTCGATTGCCCTGCGGCTGGCAAGCAATTTGCCCCAGAAGAAATTTCCGCTCAAGTCCTCCGCAAGCTGGTAGAAGATGCCAGCAAGTATCTAGGCGAAACGGTAACTCAAGCAGTTATTACCGTTCCCGCTTACTTCAACGACTCTCAACGTCAAGCCACCAAAGATGCTGGTAAAATCGCTGGAATTGAAGTATTGCGGATTATCAACGAGCCTACCGCTGCTTCGCTTGCCTACGGATTTGACAAAAAGAGCAACGAAACCATCTTGGTATTTGACTTAGGTGGTGGTACGTTTGACGTATCCATTCTAGAAGTGGGCGACGGCGTATTTGAAGTACTGGCTACTTCTGGAGATACGCACCTGGGTGGTGACGACTTCGACAAGAAAATCGTTGACTACCTAGCTGAAGAATTTCGTCGGACAGAAGGTATCGATCTACGTAAAGACAGACAAGCACTGCAACGCTTAACAGAAGCCGCAGAAAAAGCCAAAATCGAGTTGTCTAGCGTTACCCAAGCAGAAATTAACCTGCCATTTATTACCGCTACCCAGGATGGTCCAAAACACCTGGATATGACGCTCACCCGCGCCAAGTTTGAAGAACTTTGTTCTGACTTGATCGATCGCTGTCGCGTTCCAGTAGAAAATGCGATGCGCGATGCCAAGCTAGATAAGAGTGCTATTAATGAAGTCGTATTAGTCGGTGGTTCTACCCGTATTCCCGCCGTCCAAGAAGTTGTCAAGCGGGTGTTGGGCAGAGATCCAAACCAAAGCGTTAACCCAGATGAAGTGGTAGCTGTTGGTGCGGCAATTCAAGCTGGTGTACTAGCTGGGGATGTTACAGGTATTCTGCTACTAGACGTATCGCCACTGTCTCTGGGTGTAGAAACCCTTGGTGGTGTCATGACGCGGATCATTCCTCGCAACACAACTATTCCTACCAAGAAATCAGAAGTCTTCTCCACTGCTGTAGACGGTCAAACGAATGTAGAAATTCACGTTCTACAAGGCGAACGGGAGATGTCTAACGACAACAAGAGCCTGGGAACCTTCCGTTTAGATGGCATTCCTCCCGCACCCCGTGGCGTACCGCAAATCGAAGTCACTTTCGATATTGACGCTAACGGTATCCTCAACGTTACTGCTAAGGATAAGGGTAGTGGTAAGGAGCAGTCAATTAGCATCACTGGCGCGTCTACTCTCGATAAGAACGAAGTCGATCGCATGGTGACAGAAGCAGAAAGAAATGCTTCGACCGACAAAGAACGCCGCGAGAAAGTAGATCGCAAGAACCAAGCTGACTCTTTATCATATCAAGCTGAGAAACAACTCAAAGACTTAGGCGATAAAGTTCCAGCGAGCGATCGCACCAAGGTAGAAGGTTTAATTAAAGACCTGCGGGAAGCCGTCACTAAGGAAGATGACGAAGCTATCCAACGGTTAATGCCAGAATTGCAACAAACTCTCTACGCGATCGGTACTAACCTTTATCAGCAAGCTGGTGGCGGTGCTGCACCTGGTGGTGACGATCCTGGTGCAGGTGACGGTGGTTCTACTTCCGCACCTGGTGGCGACGACGTAATCGACGCTGACTTTACCGAAAGCAAGTAAGTCAAGTCAAGTCAAAAGTCAAATTCGTAGGGGCAGGTTTTTTGAACATACCTGTGCGGCAACAATATAGTTCTTTGATTAAACCTGCCCGTACAAAAGTCAAAATAATTCATCGTCCCCATGCCAGTATTTTTCTGGATGGGGATTTTTTATATTTTGGTTATTGGTCATTGGTCATTGGTCATTTGTTGTATTTTCACCTCTACTCACTACTCACTACTCACTACTCACTCCCATGTCCTACCCTCAAGCACCCTGGACGCTACAAGGTTACGCTTATCAAACTCTACAACTTTTAGAGTGCGATCGCGTGCGTCCCTTAATTCCTTCAGAATTGAATTTGGTTTCTGTCTTTCCTGGACAAACTATTGGTGGTGTCTATTTATCTAATTATGGTGCTGGTTCTGTGTTGGAATACAGCGAATTAATCGTCGTCGCTGCTTTGGTCAGCTATGGCGGAAAAATTGGCGGTTGGGTTTCTCATATTTATGTAGATAACCCTGATTCTGTAGCGGGTGGTCGCGAAATTTGGGGACTACCAAAGGAAATGGCTGAATTTACCTGGACAGATCGTAGCGTCACTGTTAAGCAAGGCGATCGCCTGCTTTGCCAACTGAAGTACAATTGGCAGAGTTTTGGTTTGCCAATACCCTTGGGTGCGTCTAGCTTTAGCAGTCTAGGCTCTAATCTACTTCTATTTCCTGCCCAATTAAATGCTCGTTTGAGTTTAGTTAGTTCTCAATTAGAAATCCCCCTAGAAAGTCCTTTTGGGGGATTAAATATCGGTCAACCTTGGTTAACAGTCTATGCCGACCAAATGCAATTGACCGCTGGTGTACCTTCTGTTGTGGGGCAAAGAGCTTTAGAATTTAATGTAGTGCAGTGAAATAATGATGCATAGACATTGTAGGTAGTATGCGACCGAGGCGTTACATATAGCGCCTCTACACGATCTCGGTGTTAGTAGTTATAGCGGCTGAAGATTGTCTTGTCTGTTTCAACTTTTTTAATCAGTATTTTTCGATCTGTGCGGGAATAAATTGGTGCTATTTTTACTTGATTGACCGATTTTACCTGTCGCTGGTTTGATGCCAAGAGTGTTTCAACTTTTAGCAAGACTTCATCTATATCTATTGGCTTGCGAATAAAGCCGTCAATTTTTATCTTTTTCGGGTCTAATCGCGGTAAGATGTCATGCGCTGTGACTAGTACGATCGATACTGAAGGTTGATTTTGAGTAATCCACTGCGCTACCTCATATCCATCGATATCTGGCATCATTACGTCTAATAACACCAAGTGGGGCGGATTTGTTTCGATTTTGGCAATAGCTTTGTATCCACAATCAGTAGTGTCAACCTCGTACCCCTCTGCTTCTAATATTGTTGCCAAAAGCAAAGAGTTGTCGATGAGATCGTCAACAACCAGAATTTGCTTTTTTTTTAAATTCGACTGGCAGAATAGGTCATTCATAATAATTAATGCTGTGCAATTGATAGGTTCACTGCACTGTTTCTTCTATTTTGCCTGCCATGCAAACCATTCGCCTCCTGCTACAGAAAGAATATAGTTGATGAAAAGATGTTTTACAGTAGGGTGGGCAGCGATTGTTCGATAGACATGTTCCACTAACAGCTTACCTATCTTTAGAATTACTTCAACTAAAGTGCAGCTAAATTCACGCTGCTATCGTGGCTGACGTACTCGGCTAAATTATCTATATGAACCATCGAGATCGCTATGAGAAAAATCGCGATTGGGGTAATGGGAACGGGAGAAAATGCCACCGATAGAGATCGCACTTCTGCCTATGAATTAGGCAAAGCGATTGCTTTACAAGGGTGGGTATTAATTACTGGTGGGAGAAAGACAGGTGTGATGGATGCAGCTAGTCGGGGGGCAAAATCTGTTGATGGCTTAACAATTGGGATTTTACCTGGCAACGATACCAAGGATGTTTCTGAAGCGGTGGATATTGCGATCGTCACAGGGATGGGAAACGCCCGTAATAGTATTAACGTCCTTTCTAGTGATGTCATTATCGCCTGTGGTACGGGTGCAGGCACGGTATCAGAAATTGCTTTAGCTTTGAAAGCAAATAAGCCAGTGATTTTGCTCAATCCTGAAACGGAAAGTCAAAATTTCTGGCAGAAATTATCACCAAATAATATTTTTGCAGTCAGCAGTGTAGAGGAAGCGATCGCAACAATTAAAACTTTAATTTAACCAATCTAATTTAGTGCAAGAGTAGGGTGGGCAACGCCCACCTTGCTGCTCAATTCGCGGTTACAGCTTCCGAATAAGATACTTCTTGGAACTGAATTGTATCCTGACGCGGATCGACGTAGGCAACTTTGATTGAAATCTGCTCGCCCAAACTAACCCCACGCTTAAATGACATCGGTAGTTGCAGCCCTAAATCTTCAATCAAGATCAGTGCTAAGCGCGAATCTTCCCGCAGCCACATCAAAACTATTGCTTGCCACACATCCTTAGAATGACGGCGCAGGTATTCTAAACCCCAATAACGATTAGTTTGCCTTTCCACCAAGGACATTTCTTGAGTCGTGGCAAACACAGATTGCATCACTTCTCGCAGTGCTTCTGCTGAAAAAGGTGGAGTTTCACCTCGCAGGTGCGCCTTCAGTTGAAAATGAGTCAGCAAGTCACTGTAGCGACGAATTGGAGAAGTTGCCTGAGTATACATTTCCAAACCCAAACCAGCGTGGCGGGTGGGGGTGATACTCATTTCGCTTTTAGGCATACAGCGGCGCATAGCACAAGCACGCACGAAGCCAGCAGGCAATTGTAGTAACTCTTCTTCTGGGGGTAACTCTGGCTGTGGCTGACCCCGAAATGGCAGGGCAAGATTGTGCGCTTGTCCGTATCGTCCGGCAACTTCCCCAGCCAAAATCATCATTTCTGCCACTAATTGACGGGAGAGAGAATCGTTTAAAACTTCAATTGTAATTTCGTCGTCTTTTACTTTAATGGCAGTTTCCGGCAAACTAATACTAATTGCCCCTTGAGATTGTCGCCAAGTTTGACGACGACGCGCCCAATTGGCGATCGCTTGAATCTCTGGTTCGGCTTGCACGCCTAGATCCAACATCTCATCGACATCTTCGTAAGTCAGTCGATAGGTAGGCTTTATTAAGCTGGTATGGATCGTATATTCTTGGATCGCTCCTGCTGCATCCAAAATTACACCGAAACTGAGAGCGCAGCAAACCTGACCTTGTACCAAGCTCATCGGTCCCGTTGCTAATGCGGCGGGGAACATGGGACTCATACCCGTAGGTAAATACATGGTCGTACCGCGCCGCCGCGCTTCCAGGTCTAGTTCATCTTCGGGTAAGAGCCAGCGAGTCGGATCGGCAATATGTATCCATAGGCGTTCCCGCCCATCAGCTAAAACTTCCCAGCTTACGCCGTCATCAATTTCGCTGGTACTTTGGTCGTCAATCGTGTAAACCTTTAAATGCGTTAGATCCAGCCGTTGAGTGTCTGGATCGGGAGGCGGAGATTCTAACCGCTGCTGCACCACTGATATCACCTCGGTCGAGAATTCTACGGGAATTTGACTGCGGCGCAGATGCAGGTTTTCGTGCGGACTCCACAAACCCAAATCTACCAAAAGTTGAAATGCTGTTAGGGGAGTCGCAGTGCGTCCCAAAGTACTCATGGTTTCTGCCACGATCGCTGGTGGCGGATAAGCACGAACGAGAGCATCTGAATTTAATCCTTGCCGAGTTGCTTCGACTAAGACCGCTCCATACTTGGCGATCGCATCCAAACGCTGGCGATCGTACCGTTGCCATTCTACTGTCTCTCCCTTCAGTGCCCGCTCCGTTCGCAACAAGAATTCCTGCTGTTCCCGCGCCCTAGTTGCTTCTACTTCAAGCTGGTGCTTGCGTTCTGCCACTTGACTGGCAGAGCGAGGCTCGTAGGCATCTCCCTTCTGCTTGAAATATATTTTATCTTCAGAAAGCAAGTAGTGAGCGGCGTAACACAGAGGTGCGCTCTGGTCGGAGAATAATAAGTTTGCCATTTGCGCTGGGGTGGCGCTTTCTCCTGCTTCTATTAACAGCTCCCAAGCTACCTCTAGGCTAGATGGGTCGAGATAGGGATGTACTTCTGTTAAAAAACTGGCTATATCTGAGGGTTGGTAGTTCTGACCCCGTATTTCGTAAGTAAATTGACGTGGAGCAAGGCTGTGGGATTGACCGCGCTCGTCTATAATAAACCAACGAGCCTTACCATCTGGACGGTCTACCACTCCCAGACGGCGACCGCCTTGCACCCTAAATTCGACTAGCGTTCCTTTTTCCACAAGACAGTGAGTAGTGAGTAGTGAGTAGTGAGTAGTGAGTAGCGAACACTACTAACCACTTACCACCTTCTTTCGATATTTAACACTCAATAAATTAACCTTCTGGGTTGATGAAAGGCAACAATGCCAACAACCGCGCCCGCTTGATCGCTACAGTTAAATCTCTCTGCTGCTTGGCTGTCAGCCCTGTGAGGCGACGTGGAAGGATTTTACCTCGTTCGGTGATGAACTTCCGTAGCAGATCGACATCTTTGTAATCTATGGGATCTTGAGGCTTAATTGGAGATAGACGGCGACGGTAGAAACTCATGCTTACTTAATTTCCTTGTGGACGGTGTGACGGTTACAGTGGGTACAGAATTTTTTCAGTTCTAGCCGCGCTGTGGTATTGCGGCGATTCTTCATTGTCGTGTATCGAGACACACCTGCCGATCGCTTGTCTGGATTCGTGCGACATTCGGTGCATTCCAGTGTCACAATAATACGGACACCCTTACCTTTAGCCATAGCTTTTCTAACTCTGGGGTCTTACCAAAATTTAACACAAACGTTTATCATAAAATATTTCATCAGGTTTGTGCAAGTGGTTTTTCAGTTATCAGTTATCAGTGACCAGTTATCAGTGACCACCTACCAATTACCCATTACCAATTACCCATTACCAATTACCCATTACCAATTACCCATTACCCCCTTTAGTTGGAGTTGAAAGACATGCTGCCAGTCAGCCAAGTAGAGGCAACAATTTTAGATTTGGTACAACCTCTGGACAAACAACGAGACGCAGAGTTTGTTTCTTTACTAATTGCGATCGAGCGGATATTGGCAGCACCAGCGATCGGTCATTTAGATTTTCCCCACTGGGATAACTCAGCAATGGATGGCTATGCAGTGCGGTATGAGGACGTATGCCACTCTAGCCCAGAACAGCCAGTGGTTTTGGAAATTGTAGAAGAAATTCCGGCAGGACGCTCGCCGCAGCAGCAAATTAGAGCGGGGCAAGCAGCGCGAATTTTGACAGGTGCGGTGATGCCAGAAGGCGCTGATACCGTAATTATGCAGGAGCAAACGCAGCGAGATGGCGATCGCGTGACTATCTTAGCGGCTCCCAAACCTGAAGATTTTGTCCGTCACCAAGCATCTTACTATCAAGCTGGGAAACCTTTATTAGACCCAGGTACAATGCTTCAGGCAGCCCAAATCGCCGTGCTAGCTTCTGCTCAGTGCAATCAATTGAAAGTCTATCGCCGTCCCCGCGTAGCAATTCTTTCGACGGGAGACGAGTTAGTACACCCCGAAACTCCCTTAGAAATCGGGCAGATTGTTGACTCAAATCAGTATGCTTTAACGGCATTAGTAACGCAAACAGGAGCAGAACCAATACCAATGGGAATTATTCCCGATCGCCCTTTAGCGTTGCAAAAAGCCATTACTAAGGCGATCGCCACGGCTGACGTGGTGCTGTCTTCTGGGGGTGTTTCCGTAGGCGATTACGACTATGTAGAAGAGATTTTGACGGCATTGGGGGCAGAAATGCACGTTCGCGCTGTAGCGATGAAACCTGGAAAACCACTGACAGTGGCAAAGTTTTCTCCTGCTAATGCGACTGAACGCAAACCAGTCTTATATTTTGGGCTACCAGGTAATCCGGTTTCGGCTTTAGTATGTTTTTGGCGATTTGTCCAACCTGCTTTGCGGAAGTTATCGGGTTTGGCTGACAATTGGGGACCAGTTTACGTCCAAGCGCGATCGCGTCAAGATTTAAATTCAGATGGCAAGCGAGAAACGTATCTTTGGGGACAATTGCATTTAGTCAATGGCTATTTTGAATTTCAGCCTGCTAGTGGTGGCTTTAGCTCTGGAAATTTGATTAATTTGGCTCAAGCTAATGGTTTAGCAGTCATTCCGAGCGGGCAAACCGCGATCGCTGCTGGGGAAGAGGTACGAGTTTTACAGTTTGGTTTTCCGGTGATGGGTTAAATCAGTTATCAGTTATCAGTTATCAGTGAAGAGTGGTAATTGGTCATTTGTTGATGGTTGATAGTTGATAGTTGATAGTGGTTAGCAAGAGGCGAGAGGCGAGAGGTAAGAAGTCACTGGTAACGGGTAACTGGTTACTGGTCACTGTTAAAGATGCGACTGTAAACAATTTGAGTTGGATGCCAGGTAGAAAACCAATATAAATCTTGAATTGCCGTATAAGAGCGGCTCGTTTCTCCTGGTTGAAACCGTACCAGAGCCAAATTATTTTTCCCGATCGCTTCTCGTCCTTCTTGAAAGTAGCGCGATCGCCAAAAGTAGAGAAACTGAAACCATTGATGCTTATTACTTCTAGCTTGCCTGGGCGACACGAGCCACGACATATCCTTGCCAAAACTAGGAACTCGCGCATTTTGTCGTGGCATCCATTCCAGCGCGCACTTCCAGTCAGGTGGGGGTGATTGACGCTGGCGACGGGATTGTCGCGGCGAAAGTTCGACCATATTCGGTGGGTTGCTCCAGCCGTGCCAATAGCGCACTTGCTCTGGAAGCAACCAATTCTTCAGGCGGGTGTGAATAATTCGAGTCAGGGTTTCTTCGTTTTTCAGCGCACTACAAGTTAATTGTGCCAAGACAGCAGGTGTTGCAGGGGACGTTGGACAATTAGATTCACATGTGAGGCGAACCATCGAACTGTAGTGAATATCTCCCGATAAAACCACAACTTGGCGGCGTTGCTCGAACAAAGTCATTAGCAGTTGTGCTAAGGCTTCTAGATTAATATTCCAAGCATCACCAACATCCGTGGCAAAGACTTTGTTGTTGCGTAATTGCCAATGATGAATCCAATCGATTGCCTTGAGATGAAATACGTTGGTTGGTGCAATGACGAATGTAGTTTGAATTTGGGCTTCAGATGCCGATTGTTGTAAAGGTACGCTCAGTTGTTGCTCGAAGGCAGTCGGACACAGCAACATGGGTGGTGCGATCGATTTTTTCTCAGCAGGGTAGCCTCGCCAGGTGCGCGTATCTAAGACGATTGTTTCATGGCAATGGCTGCGGATTGTATAGTGCCATGCGATCGCCTCTGGATGACGATTGAGAATTAATACCGTCCCATCTTCTACAAAAGTTGGTAAGTTAGTCTGCGGATCGGCGATTGGCATTCCGACATAACGAGCGATTTTGTCATAGGCAGCCGTGTCAGTTCCACCCGATACCGACCAATTAGCAGCCGCAGCCAGTAGTTTTGCACCCGATTGACCGACGGCAAATTGTTTTGGCGTATTGCCCCACGCTTGAAATACCGCGTAGGCTAACAGGGCATTTTGTACTGTCCGTCGCCCTAAAGGTCGTCCTAAAACACGCAAACACCAAGCTTGGTTGAGATTCCAGTCATCGCTGACATCGTGATCGTCAAAGATCGTATACGTGGGAATATTGGCAAGAGCGCGTCGCACTTTCCACAGCGTATGCACGAATTGCTGCAACGATCGCGCTTCCCTCTCCCAGAGGCGGTTGGCTTGGCGATCTGCAACGATCTGTCGTCCTGTAGGAATTTGCCTCACCCAGCATATCGGCGACCAAGCGAGTAAATAAGAGGCATAATACTCGCCTAAACTCAGCAAGTGACTGTTCACCTTATTGCTTTTATTGCGGAGTCCGGCGGTGAAACCTGCGTGAGTGGTAGCAACTTTGGCTCGTTGTCCGCAAGGCAGTTGTTGCGGCGTATAATATTCTACGTCATCGGGTTCCCGCCAACCAACAGGTAGCTTTTCTTCCCAGCCTAATAGAGCATCGCCAAGAGAACTGGCAACCCACAAAAAAGGCTCGGCAACGTCATCGCCATAAATTTGATCGCCAGTGAGAAACAGTTGATGCGGACGATGTTGCAGTTGAGCGGTATCCTCAATTAAGCTGTCGAGAATGGGTAGGGCATCAAATCCACTGCCATGTGGTTTGCGGCAAGAACCTTGGACGATGCGTAAATCTTCTAGACGATGGGGTGGTAAGACAAAGGTGGGTTTTTGATGGGCAAAGTAGCTGATGCTGACTGTAGGAAAGTCGAGCGATTGTAAAGCTTGTTGCAGAGTTTTTTGGCGTTGCTGTGAGTCGTTGAAGGAAAACTGCAAATCGTAGGCATAGAGGCGATCGCTACTCAGACGGAGATCGTCAGACTCAGCAGTAACCGCTACCACATGCAAAGACTTTCCTAACGCCACGGTCGAACCTTTCCCTCGCAGTACGCTCGTTCCTAGTGCTTCACCACGATTTTCCGTCTCGTAAATCGTCAGCTCTACATCAGCAGGTTGTTTGAGTGCTAGCCAGACCGTTACAGAGTCGGGAGTTGCATGTCGTAGGACGGGACCTGCCAAGACAATTGGTAATTCTTGTATTAACTTATCCCAAGCTCTGTCTGTCATAGCAAACTTCTTAGTCGTTGAAGAAGGCAGAGATAGGAGGAGCGATCGAGATCGGGGATTGAGACTCTTCCTATTTCACAGTACGTAGTCTCAAAAGTTCTATTTAGATACATTTGATACTCGTAACCACCAGTATATGTCAAACGTAGTGTTTCCTTCTGCTATCCGCTGTTTGCCTCCTGCCTTCTTTCTGCTTCGTCGGTGATAGAATAAAAGGCTGTCCTGGCATGACAAGTCAACCGAGAATTTAAGAATTCGTAATTCAACTTATGAGTCTCTAAATTTATTCCTACAACAAACAAGATTTGGCAATTGCAAATAGTAGATTCGTCTATAAGATCGATAATTACGAGTTACGAATTGCGATCGCGATCGGATTGACGTGTAGCCAACGGATTCACCTCGATAGATAGTAGGACAAACTTATGATGAATGACAAGTTAATGCTGATGATTCCTGGTCCCACGCCAGTGCCGGAAGCAGCGTTACTCGCCCTCGCCAAACATCCCATCGGACACCGCACAAGCGAATTTAGCAACATCTTGGCAGAAGTGACAGCAAATCTCAAATGGCTGCACCAAACTGAAAGTGACGTGTTGATGCTAACAGCGAGCGGGACTGGAGCAGTAGAAGCAGGGATAATCAATTTCCTCAGCCCAGGCGATCGCGTCCTCGTAGGATGCAATGGTAAATTTGGCGATCGCTGGGGAGAAGTTGCCGAGGCTTACGGTCTTCAAGTCGATAAAATTACTGCTGAATGGGGAAAACCCCTCGATCCGGCAGTCTTTGCTGAGAAATTGGCAGCCGATAAGGAAAAGCAAATTAAAGCTGTCATTCTTACCCACAGCGAGACTTCTACAGGCGTACTCAACGATCTAGAAGCGATCGTCGGTCATGTCAAGGAACACGGCGAAGCTTTAATGATTCTCGATGCCGTAACTAGCTTGGGTGCGTATAACGTCCCGATGGATACTTTGGGAATTGACGTAATTGCTTCAGGTTCGCAAAAAGGCTATATGATTCCCCCTGGCTTGGGATTTGTCGCCGTCAGTGCCAAGGCATGGGAAGCTTATAAAACCGCCAAGCTACCGAAGTACTATTTAGATTTGGGTAAATATCGGAAATCGACAGCGAAAAATACAACTCCTTTCACGCCGCCAGTGAATTTAATCGCGGCACTGCACGTTACGTTACAGATGATGAGACAAGAAGGTTTAGAATCAATTTTTGCTCGTCATCAGCGCCTCGCTCAGGCTACCCGCGAAGCAGTGAAGGCTTTAAACTTACCTTTGTTTGCAGCAGATAATTGCGCGAGTCCGGCAATTACATCTGTAGCACCAGATCGAGTTGATGCCGAACAAATTCGGTCAATTTTGAAGAAGAAGTTTGACATCGCCTTAGCCGGAGGACAAGACCACTTGAAAGGGAAAATTTTCCGCATCGGACATTTAGGCTTTGTCAGCGATCGCGACATTCTCAGTGCGATCGGTGCTTTAGAAGTAGCTCTACGCGAATTGGGGTATGAAGGTTTCACCCCTGGAGCTGGCGTAGCAGCAGCAGCTCGTGTATTTGCTGCTTAGTCATTTGTTATCGAAGAAGGAGTCAGGAGTCAGGAGTCAGAATGACTACTTTTGATGTGGCTACTGGCTTGAGGGGTATAAGACCCCCACCAAATCTTTGATTTGGTGGCACGCGGCTTTATGCGCTCGCCTCGCTTCCCGCACCGCCCGCTTACCAATATGTTGTCGGATCAGAATCACATACTCATATTCTCCTGACTCCTGACTCCTGACTTCTGGCTCCTATTCAATCGTTATTGGTTATTGGCTATCTGACAAATGACTAATAACAAATGACAAATAACAAATCAAAGAGCGGGATGATGAATTATCATCCCGCTCTCGCTGTTTAATTTAAATTTATAGCTAAAATATCTACCACTGCGCCAAAAATGATACTTCAGTTGGTGCATTGCTTTCTAAAATTCTTGGTGTAGCAGTTTTTGCCTCAATTGTGACAAGTGCTATTTATCTAACTGTAACGTGCGATCGCTTCCACGAGCAACGAATGACTAATGACCAATGACTAATAACAATCTTTATGCTCTTTCCAACCAGTCATAAATTCGGTCTAGCTGTTCGAGCGTGACCAAGCCATATTGCCACAAAATCATTGGTAAAGGACCAGGATCTTGCTCTCGATGACGGGTTGCCATATCAATCGATGCTGCCGAAATTGATAGGTCTTCTTGGAGAAATTGCAGAAATTGCATGTACTTTGCTGGTGACATTAGGACTTCACCTTTTTGTTTCAACTGATTATTTAGCATTAAAGACTAAGTGGTGAGTAAGTAGTAGCCAGTCTTTTATCTGTCACTTTTCCCAGACTGTCATGAGTATTATTACCGTTTCGGCAAGCTCTCAGCCTAGGATTTACATCATTGTTGCACACTTACAAATCGAGGGTGGAATAAGATTTTAGCGCAACTTTAATGATTTTTACTTAACTTAGTCAAATGATTAAAAATAATTTAAACCTCTTCACAATTTAGTTATACTTTTAGAACAAAAAATTTATACCTACAAATAGGAATAGATTAATTGTCTCGATTGGGCGATCGCATGGAGTGTAGGTAGGCATTGCCTATCCTACTAAAAAAGCGTCTCTAGAAGCTTCACACTTCATCCACAAGCGGTCGATCTTGACCGAGCGTATTATCTTCCGTAAGGTCTTCGCTAGTCTTGGCAGGCTCGTGAGAGTCGCAGAATGAATCGAGTCCAGTCTCCCGCTTGCCACGGCGATGCCATCGATCTAAAACATCTTCTAACAAAACTTCACGAAACCAAATTTTTCCAACCACAGTTAGAGGTAGCGCCAGTAATAAACCTAAAAAGCCAAAAAATGTGGCAAAAAAGACTTGAGCGAGTAAAGTGACGGCTGGTAGCAAAGACACCTGTTGAGCCATGATGTAGGGTGTCAAAAAATTGCTCTCAATTTGTTGAATAACAAAATAGAGGACAAATACGAGTACAGATTTGATCGGACTCTCTAACAAAGCGATCGCCATCGGTGGAATGACACTTATGGTAGGACCGACATTGGGAATTAAATTTAAAAATCCTGCTAAAACTCCCAACGCCAAAGCCGCTGGTATCCGCAACACTGATAGTCCTACCATACTCATCAGTGCCACTACACTCATACTAATTAAAGCCCCCGTCAGCCATTTTCCTAACGATTCCTCGCATTCGTGTAAAATTCCGTCTACTCTACGGCGATAAAATGAAGGAAATAATCGCACAAATCCCTGACGATAAGCATGAGGATCGGCTAGCATCATTCCCGTTAGTACTAGGACAAGTAAAAATTTAATAATAAATTCTAACGAGCTAGTTACAAAAGCAAAAGAACCGCCCAAAACTCGCTCGATAAATGGCTGTGCTTGTTTGCTAAGACTCTCGATATTAGGTAAATATGGAGCAACTTGCGGAGGAACGCGAGTTCCTAACTGTTCTACCCAAGTATTTAATCGATCTAAACCTCTAGGAACCCGTACTGTAAGTTCTTGAAACTGTTCGATAAACGGCGGGACAATTAACCAGAAAAAACCAACAATTACAGCTAGAAATATCCCAACTGACAACACGACAGCAAGCGATCGCCGCATCCCCGATCGCTGAAAGCGTCGCGCTAAACGATTCAAGGCAGTTGATAAAATAACTGCGGCAAATACCAATAAAAGAATTTGGCGAATTTGCCACAAAATATAAATAGAAGCAACGATCGCTAATAGACCGAGCCATTGACCTAGGTTCATTGAAAAAGTGAGTAGTGAGTAGTGAGTAGTGAGTAGTGAGTAGTGAGTAGTGGTAATGGGTAGTTGGTAGTTACTCTTGCTCTTTATGGCTGATTTTTATGAAATAGATATCGTAAATAGAGAGCGATCGCCATGACGACGCTAGGTAACAATACTATAAATAGAGCTTGGCTAGATGTGCCACTCAGAGGTAAGTAAACACCACCATATTTAATTAGGTATGACAGAACAGCAGAGATAATTATTAGCTCTACAACAAAAACTAACTGTTGTTTCCATCCGTCAAAAGTTTTCATAAGGTTTGTCATTAGTCATTGGTCATTGGTCATTTGTTGAAAGAGGCGAGAAGTGATTTTTTCCTCATCTTCCCCTACTCCCTACTCCCTACTCCCTACTCCCTCTAAAAAGTTCGGCTGTCGCGATAGATATTTGGGGTAGTCACCGAACCAGGCTGAGTGTATAAATTCTTTACAATGCGTGTAAAAGAATGCATAAAAGTTAATCAAAATGCCTGTTGAAACCAATAATAATCGCCAATTCAAACCACCTAAAGTTCGGCAGTTTGGTGGCAGTTTACTCATCTTGCTGACTGTACTGTTACTACTCAACTTTATAGTTCCCAGTTTTGGAGCCAGACAGCCACAAGTTGCTTATAGTGACTTTATTGCTCAGGTAGAAGCAAATCGGGTAGATAGAGCAATTGTAGGGGGCGATCGCATTGAGTTTACGCTCAAAGCAGATCCAAATCAACCGGACAGTCCTGCTGCTAACTCTGTACTCACTACCACGCCAGTTGCAATTGACCTGGATTTACCCAAGATTCTCCGCAACCACAATGTTAAGTTTACTGCCCCTGCACCGAGTAATAGCGGCTGGATCGGTACTCTTCTGAGTTGGGTTATACCACCATTAATTTTCTTCGGCATTTGGGGTTTTCTACTCAACCGTCAAGGTGGCGGTGGTCCCGCAGCTTTAACTGTAGGTAAAAGTAAAGCACGGATCTACTCTGAGGGTAGTACTGGGGTAAAATTTACCGATGTCGCTGGAGTGGACGAAGCTAAGGCAGAATTGCAAGAAATTGTCGATTTCCTGAAAAATGCTGGTAAATACACCCGTTTGGGCGCGAAAATTCCCAAAGGCGTGCTGTTAGTGGGTCCTCCTGGGACAGGTAAGACATTGCTAGCAAAAGCGATCGCGGGTGAAGCTGGTGTACCCTTCTTCAGTATCTCCGGTTCGGAATTTATCGAGCTATTTGTGGGTGTCGGTGCGGCGCGGGTACGAGATATGTTCGTCCAAGCGAAGCAACAATCTCCCTGTATCGTCTTCATTGACGAATTAGATGCTTTAGGTAAATCTCGCGGCGGCGCGAATGGTTTCCCTGGTGGTAACGACGAACGGGAACAAACCCTGAACCAGTTGCTTACCGAAATGGATGGTTTTGATGCCAATACAGGTGTAATTATCATCGCTGCAACTAACCGTCCCGAAGTTTTAGACCCTGCGTTACGTCGTCCAGGACGTTTTGACCGTCAAGTGGTAGTAGACCGTCCTGATAAAAGCGGTCGGGAATCAATTCTCAAAGTCCACGCTAGAAGCGTCAAATTAGACAAAGATGTCGATTTAGGGATAATTGCAACGCGGACTCCAGGTTTCGCTGGTGCTGACTTAGCCAACTTGGTGAATGAAGCGGCGCTATTGGCTGCGCGTCAAAATCGCGATGCTGTCACCCAAGCAGATTTTAACGAAGCAATCGAACGGGTAATTGGTGGTTTGGAGAAGCGATCGCGCGTACTCAACGAAACCGAGAAAAAAACGGTTGCATATCACGAAGTCGGTCACGCCATTATCGCTACTTTGATGCCAGGTGCGGGTAGAGTAGAGAAAATCTCTGTCGTGCCTCGCGGTGTTGGTGCTTTAGGTTATACCCTCCAGCTACCAGAAGAAGACCGCTTTTTAATGATAGAAGACGAAATTCGCGGTCGGATTGCTACCCTATTAGGTGGGCGATCGGCTGAAGAGTTAATTTTTGGTAAAGTCTCGACTGGTGCGAGCGACGATATTCAAAAAGCTACCGATTTGGCAGAGCGTGCTATTACTATATACGGTATGAGCGACCATCTCGGTCCTGTAGCGTTTGAAAAGACTCAGCAAGAGTTTCTCGGTGGTTATGGCAATCCTCGCCGTTCCGTTAGTCCTAGAGTAGCCGAGGAGATCGATCGCGAAGTCAAAGAAATTGTTGATGGAGCGCATCACATCGCACTTTCTACCCTAGCTAATAATCGCGAGTTATTGGAAGAAACAGCCCAAATGTTATTGCAAAAAGAAATTCTTGAAGGTGCAGAACTGCGGGAACGACTCAGCCGCGCCCAAGCTCCAGTCGATATGGAAGAGTGGTTGAGATCGGGTAAACTACCTCAAGATCGACCTTTGATGCAATCTGTTTTGGTGTAGAGACGTTACATGTGTAGAGACGTTACATGTAACGTCTCTACTACGATCGTTCTTTCGGGGGCGATCGTTTTTTTGTGAAGCAGAGATTTTTGGTGAACCCGCCCCTACAGTATCTATATTTATTCCTCTGACTCGACTCCATCGTTACTATTGGCGATCTTCTGCTGTACTTTAGCCAAGTGACTCTGATACTCTGTAGTCTTTTGCTTGGCAGCTAAGTAGTTCATACTGCTTTGAGGTACAGATTGCATCAACGCGATCGCTTTTTTCAACTGAGTTGCAACTAAAATCCAATCATCTTGCGATACAGCAGATTGAATAATACTACTAGCTCCTTCTGCTGCATCTAATCCATCTTGATAAGCATCAGATTGAAATAACTTTAGAGAGCTTGACTCAGTTATTTGAGAGGATGAATTTTGTGGTATGGGAGAAGGAATAGTTTTTGGTGCGGCAATTAAGACTTGAGGATTATTGGAATTGGAACAGCCTGCGAGCAACAGAAAAGCGATCGCAGATAAGGCAGCACTCAAGCGTAAGAATCTCAGCATAGCAGTACTTAAAGTCATACTTAACTAGAATTCCCATTTGGCGATCGCTTTTTAACTAACTAGTACTAATGTAAATTATGACTGCGATCGCACGGCTTTAACCAACGCCTGACACGCGCGGAGAAAAACCCCTACATCCACGCCAAGAGCAACAAACTGCACGCCAGTGGCAATCCACTGCTGGGCAATTTCTGGAGTATCGGCAAACGTCCCCGCAGCTTTGCCAGAGGCGCGGATAGTTTCTACTCCAGTTCGCATCAACTCGACTACACGAGGATCTCTGACTTGTCCGGCAATTCCCAAAGACTGCGACAAATCGTAGGGACCGAGAAAGATAACATCAATGTGGGGGACGCTAGCAATTTCTGCTAAATTATCGATACCCCGTTTGCCTTCGACCTGAACCACCACCAAAGACGTTTCATTTAGCTGCTCGATCCTTTGCGTTCCAGCGGCAGTATAAACTCCAGCACGGGTATACAGCGATAACCCTCGCGCCCCTAAAGGACTAAACTTTGCTCCCCGCACTACCGCTTCTGCATCAGCTTTCGTCTCGATTTGCGGCACTTGTACCCCCGCACTACCGATATCGAGCGATCTTTGAATCTGGGCTGAATCGTTCTGACTAACGCGGATAATTGGCGCTAGCCCCACGCAGTCAGCAGCACGACACAAATCTTCAGCCACCAAAGTATTGAGAGGACCGTGTTCTAAATCGACAACTACAAAATCCAAGCCCGCATGTCCGCAAATTTCGATAAACGCAGGATAGGCGCAGTTGGTAAATAATCCCAAAACAACCTCGCCCTGATGCAGTTTGTGTTTGAGTTGGTTTTGATACATAGTGAGTGAGTAGTGAGTAGTGAGTAGTGAGTAGTGAGTAGTGAGTAGTGAGTAGTGAGTAGTAACTGATAACTGATAACTGATAACTGATAACTGATTATGCTCTACACCTATCCACCTCTTCATGTAGGAATTTTACTCAAACGCTACAAACGCTTTCTGGCTGATATCGAACTGGAAACGGGGGAAGTCATAACGGCGCACTGCGCCAATACCGGACCGATGACAGGAATTTGTACGCCTGGTAGTCGGGTGCTAGTATCTTATAGCTCAGTTACCACGCGCAAGTTACCCTATACTTGGGAGGCGATCGAAGTTAATGATAACGAGCCAACCTGGGTAATTGTAAACACTGCTTTACCCAATCGCATTGTGAAGCTGGCGCTGGCACAACACCTGTTTCCCGAACTGGGAGACTACAGCCAAATTCGTTGTGAAGTTGCTTACGGTGCAGATCGCAAAAGCCGAGTGGATTTTTTACTAACTGGCGATCGCCCGATCTATGTTGAGGTAAAAAGTACTACATGGGCGCAGCATAGACTAGCTATGTTCCCAGATACCGAAACGATACGGGGGCAGAAGCATTTGCGAGAATTGCGCGCACTTTTGCCGCAAGCGAGGGCAGTAATGTTTTATGCTATTAACCGTGGAGACTGTACGCAGTTCGCTCCTGGCGATGCTGCCGATCCAGTCTACGGTCAACTGTTGCGCGAGGCTATGCAACTAGGTTTGGAAGTTCTGCCTTGCCGCTTTGAGGTAACTCCGGTTGGGGTGCGCTATTTGGGCTTGGCAGCTCTAAAAATATAGATTTATCGATGTTTAAAGTTAGCTCTAACTATTTTGAAATACATGCCTTGATGCCGAACAACTATTCATGGCGATTGGTAAATAGTAAATGTAAATAGTAACTAAGTAAAAACTGAAAACCCTCTCACGTACGACTGATGAGCGCCACTATTCTAGAACATATGAATCAGCGACCTACTAGTGCCACTAAGACATTAAATTTATTAAGTATCGGTCAAAGAGGAGTAGGCAAAACAGTTTTTCTGGCTGGCAGCTACATCGAACTCCATTCGGGCTTTACCGCAGAACGCCCGCAAGAGTTGTGGTTTGAGAGCTACAACTCTCAAGAACAGGAAAAAATTGAGCAAGTTCTCAACTATATTACCCAAACGGGTCAGTATCCCCCACCCACGATGAAAATTGCCAATTTCATCTTTCGCTTGAAGCGTCACGGCTGGTGGAAAACCAAAACTATTTGCGATTTTAGTTGGTGGGATGTACCAGGAGAATCTTGCGATTTCAATAACTCTAAATATCAAAATTTAGTATTGAGTTCTCATGGCTGCTGCGCGTTCATTAATGCAGAAGCTTTGGTCAACAATCCCGCTTATTTACCACAACTAACCCAAACAATCGACCAAGTGACGGCGATCGCTTCTTTAGTCAACCAACACAATATCAAGTACGCGATCGCCCTAATTTTTACCAAGTGCGACTTACTCGCACCAGAACCGTTAGGTCTGCTACAAATTGAGGAAAAAATTCAACCCCTCTTAGCTCGTCTAGATGCAGCCAAAGCTCACTATCAAAAATTTTACTCCGCCATACCGCTAGTCACGTTTGCTGGCGTACCTCAACTCAAACCGACTGGCGCAGCTACCCCGATGCTGTGGCTGGTATCGGAATTGAAAAGGCTGCACCAAAAGCAATCCATGCAAGATTTGGGTAGTGGTTTGCAGCAACCACTGCTTTCTCCCGTCCGCCAAACATTCGTCTTTAAACAATTGCTCGGTAATAAAGGCTTGCCTCTTATCCTCTGGGCGATCGCTGTTTTCGGGATTTTAGGAATTGCTATGGCAACTTTTTGGGGTGTCAAACCGAGTGCGATCGCACCCAAAGCCATTTCAGATACAGATAGCAAAATTCAAGCCTACGAGCAGCTGCTACAAACAGATCCCGACAATTTTGATGCTTTAGTCGAACTAGCTAACCTACGCATCCAACAGGGAAAGCCAAATTTAGCGATTCCACTGATGGAAAAATTGATCGGACAAGAGCCAGAGCGACTAGAATTGCAATTGAATTTAGCCCAGCTTTACAAGTTAACCGGACAACTGCCAAAAGCAGAATCCGCTTACGATCGCATCCTCACGATCGAAAAAGATAACATTGCAGCTTTAGTGAATAAAGCCCTGCTGCGACTCGAACAAGGCGATCGGCAAACTGCGAATCGTCTGTTTGCTCAAGCAGAAAAAGCCGCTCCGCCTAATCTGAAAGCTAAAGTTCGGGACATTGCTAAAAATACTCTTCCTGCTAGGAAGTAGCGATCTGCGATCGGCGAGCAGCTACCAATCGCCAATTACTAACTCATCAACAATAGACCTCATGCAAAAAATTTCATAATCACCTTGATGATGAAACAGACAATAGCTCTATTTACTCTCACTCTAAGTCAATTTATCTTTGCAGACCTTACTTACAACGCTTCTACAACCCAACTGACACCAGTAGATATCCGATCGAATTCCCATCGTCTGGGTTGGGATGAGCAAATTTGGGGTCAAGGTAAAAGTAGCGATCGCCAAGCCTTATTAAAAGCGATCGATTATAGTTTGCAATACTTGAGATCGCCTCAAGCCATCTCCGCTTATCAGCAGTTTCCTCTACGCGAGTTTACACGCGATCGCGTTTGGCGGAGTTTGGTGCGGTTTCGTCAGCTTATCGTCCAGTCCCGTTCTCCAGAACAACTACAAGCCGCTGTCGAGCGCGAGTTTGAGTTTTATCAATCCCCAGGACAAGACGGCAAAGGTGACGTGCTGTTTACGGCTTACTACGAGCCAATTTATCCTGCCAGCCGCGTCAAAACTGCTAAATATCGCTATCCTCTCTATCGACTCCCAGCCGATTTTACCTCTTGGTCTAAACCCCATCCTACTAGAGCTGAATTAGAAGGCGAGGATGGCTTATTGGGAGCGAAAAGTCGGCTGCACGGACAAGAAATTGTTTGGTTGCGCGATCGCTTGGAAGCCTTCCTCGTTCACATTCAAGGCTCGGCACGCCTGCAACTCACGGATGGCAGCATTATGACTGTCGGTTACGCAGGAAAAACCAACTTTCCTTACACCAGCATTGGCAAAGAACTCATTAAAGATGGCAAACTACCTGCGGATGGATTAACTCTGCCTGCTGTCTTGCAATACTTTCGCCAGCATCCCGCCGAATTAAATACCTACTTACCCCGCTACCGTACTTTTGTCTTTTTCCAACCCACTAACGGCGCTGCACCTCACGGACACTTGGGAGTGCCAGTAACAACCGAGCGATCGATCGCTACGGATAAATCTCTCACGCCTCCTGGCGCTCTAGCACTGATCCATACTCAAATTCCCTTTCTTAAAGCAGGACAGCTAGAACAGCGCACTGTCAGCCGCTACGTCCTCAATCAAGATACAGGCAGCGCCATCAAAGGAGCAGGCAGAGTCGATTACTTTATGGGAACTGGCGATCTAGCAGCTAAACGCGCAGGAGTCACCGTTAGTAACGGACAGCTTTATTATTTGTTGTTGAAGTGAGTAGTGGCAAATAGTGTGCGTGGTGCGTGAAAAGAGAGCTAAGGTAGCTGAGGATGCTCTTGGGGGCAGAGGGAGTGAATAGAGCAGGGGAGCAGAGGAGCAGAGGGGCAGGTGAGCAGGTGAGCAGGTGAGCAGGTGAGCAATTACCAACTACCTATTACCACTCTTCACGCTCTTACTGATAACTAATAACTGATAACTGATAACTGATAACTGATAACTGTTATTGCGTTGCCTGTGCCAATTCCTGTCTAAACAAATTGAGATCGAGCTGAGGATTACTAGCATTAGTTAACAAGCGATCGCGCCATACCGCAATGCGTTCTTGCCTTTCTTTCAAACGCGCTAAAACATGGTTATTATACTTCGGGTTTGCGCCCTGAATTGTAGATAAGCGATTAACTTGAGTAATAATCTGACCTAGCTCCCGATTCATTTTGACTGTAGTGCAGGCGATAATCTGATTCAGATTGGGAGCAGTACTTGTAGGAGTTTGAGTTCGATTTTCTCTTAATTGAGCCGTTGAATACTTTTCTGTTTCAATCTTCTTTAATGTAGAAAGATCGCTATTAGTATCTGCCTCAGGAGAATTTGAATCGATCGCTGCATCGAGATTAACTGCAACAGGTTCTAAACACTCCTGATAATTTTCGCCATACTGCGCTATTAGCTGTTGATAGTATGCTTCGGCTGCATAAGCATTATCGGCAATTTGATTTGGTTGAGTGAAATTTGTTTTAAGTTCTGTATTTTGAGTTGCCGAAGTTACATTTGAATTACTAGAATCATTATCTTCCTCAGCGTCGCAACCGCTAACTGCAAGCGACAAAGGCAATATTAATAAAAGCAGTGAAGCGCAAAATCTCTTTAATTTCATATCCATCCTTCGCCTACTACTTGTATTTTTTGATACTGGTGCTAGTAGTTTGATGCTGCGATCGCCCAGAACCTATTTATCATAGATATTAAGATTTATTGTGCCTAAATAGCAAGCAGATTTTGTCTAAATCGATCTCTCAACGCCTTTCAATCGAGAGAGATCGCCGTGGCGTAGTGTTAGAAAAAACAATGTGGAGATAAAAACTCTCAGAAATTGGGAATGATAAGTTGGGTTCGCCAGAAATTGCGATCGCCAGTTATTTAACGCAACACATTTTCCAAAAATCTAGCAAGCGCAGAGGAAATACAATCGTTAGGAATGAGACAGACACGCTTACGTCGCAAACATTTACCAACAGCCAAAATAGCTTTATTCATAGTCTTGCTAGTTTTGGGATTTTTATTATTTCAAACATTCAAATCTACAACACGGCAAGCACTTACTAAATCTCTACCCCAAGATCCTGCTATTCAAGTTTATTTTAATCAGAATCAATCAGCTTCATATCAAGACCCTTATCGACATTTTACCCGTCTAGGAGATAATTTAGAACAACAAGCGATCGATGCCATATCTGCCGCTCAATCGACGATAGATTTAGCAGTGATGGAATTTAGACTACCTCTTGTCGCACAAGCATTAGTCGCTAAACAAAAAGCTGGGGTAAAAGTCAGGCTAATAATTGATAGCAAATATAATAAATCTTTGGCAGATTATACTTCAACAGAAATTGCTAAAATGAATCAGCACGAGCGCAAAGCTTACGAAGAGCTAAAGCGTTATCCAACTGATGCTATAGCTTTGTTGCGATCGCACAACATTGAAATCAAAGATGATAGCGATACTTCTAAGGGTAAAACCAAAGGAAGTGGATTGATGCATCACAAATTTTTAGTTGTAGATAATAAAACTGCGCTCGTATCTAGCGGCAACTTTACTACTTCCGATTTGCACGGAGATTTCACTATTCTTGCCAGTCGAGGCAATCCAAATAATCTAGTTGTTATTCCTAATAATCCTCAATTTGCCCAAGCTTTAACAGACGAATTTAATTATATGTGGCAAGGATTATTTAAATCGCATAAGCCACGCCGACAGCCTTTAATAGTTCCAGTCAGCACGGGCAACATAACGCTTAACTTTTCTCCTGCTCGTCGCACTGAAAATAATGGCATGACTAGTAATGGTATTATTTCCCACTTTATTAACAGTGTGAAAAAAAGCGTACATATTGCCGTCTTTGTGTTTTCAGATCGAGAAATTAACGATAATTTAGCTGCGGTGCGTAACGCGGGAGTAGAAGATATAAAAATACTGATAGATCCAGATTTTTATCGACAATCTTACTCTAAAGCTTATAATGCTTTAGGATTATGCCCTACTCATCGCAAAAACGATCGCAATAACATCAAACCTTGGCATCGTCCAATTACCACAGTTGGTTATCCAAAGGCGACAACAGGCGATCGCGGCGTACATAGTAAAATGGCTATCTTAGATGGCAGACAAGTTATTACAGGCAGTCATAACTGGTCGGAATCAGCAAATTACTCGAATGATGAAACATTAGTTATTATCGATCATCCCACAGTTACAGCTCACTACGAGCGGGAATTTAATCGTCTTTATGCCACAGCAATTTTAGGAAAAGCAAGTATGCCTCATGCAAAAGCGTGTGTTTAAGAGTGAGTCGATTCGTAGTGAGTAGTGAGTAGAAAGAAAGTAGGGTGGGCATTGCCCACCTTACTAACCAGTAACCATCAGCCACTAGCTATTGACTAATGACAAATGACTAATGACAGATAACAAAATCAAGCAGAATCTACGCCAGATCGAATAATAGTATTTCCGCATCGCGATCGCTGTTAATTTCTAACAATTGAGCGGCACTGGTTGCTACTCCATCTCCAGCATTCAAGCTATGATCGTTGAGGTTAACTGTACCTCTGGCTACTTGCAACCACGCATATCGATTTGGTTGTAATTGATAAGTTACCCGATCTTGTGGCTGCAATATGGCTGAATACAAATTCACATCTTGGTGAATTGTTACAGCACCATCGCGTCCATCTGGAGCCGCAATTAACCGCAATTTTCCTTGTCTTTCTTCGACTGAAAATGCTTTTTGCTCGTAACTCGGCTCTAAACCTTGCTGGTTAGGAAGAATCCAAATCTGCAACAAGTGAACTGGTTGAGTTTTAGAGGGATTGTATTCGCTGTGCATAATTCCCGTTCCGGCGCTCATCCGCTGTACTTCCCCAGGTCGAATTATTGCCCCGTTACCGATACTATCTTTATGTTCGAGTTCGCCTTCAAGCACGTAGGTAACAATCTCCATGTCCCGATGTCCGTGAGTCCCAAACCCTCTTCCGGCTTGAACTCGATCTTCGTTGATAACTCGCAGCGCCCGAAAGCCCATGTGTTGGGGATCGTAGTAGTTGGCAAACGAAAAGGTGTGATAACTGTCTAGCCAGCCGTGATTTGCATGTCCGCGTTCTTGGCTCTGTCTGAGTGTAATCATGTCCTTTCCTCCAATTGAATTTGTCGTGGTTTAATTCAATATCAATTAATTTAATGTTAAACTAAATAGCTAAAAAAAGAGAACTACTTCTATGTACGGCTTTCCTCCCTTATTTATGTAGAGTTGCAATACATCGCAACTCTACACTCGTCACTCTTCTCTTTTTCCCAACTGCTTGCACAAGCGTCCCAATTCTGTTTGCTCTGTTGGGGTGAGAATGCCCATCTCCTCGACTACAGCAGCAACGTGGTTAGGGAAGATTTGACCGATCAGGTGCTTGCCCTTTTCTGTTAAATGCACTTTAATACAACGGCGATCGCTTATTTCTCTCTCCCGTCTGACAAGCTCCTGCTTTTCTAAGTTATCGATTACCAAAGTCATGTTCCCGCCACTTTTGAGCAGTTTTTCTGCTAAATCTCTTTGGTGTAAAGATCCTAGGTGATAAAGTGCTTCTAGTACGCCGAATTGGCTTACAGTTATGTCCAGATCGACCAAATGACGGTGGATGCGATGCGATACTGACTCTGCGGCTCGGACTAGTTTCACAAACGTGTCTAAAGCGAGAACCTCCTCTGGCGTACCGAGGTATTTTGTACCCATTAATTGTTTTATATTAAATAATTTAATATTATTCTATATAAAAAATATATACTTGTCAATTAACCGCAAGATCTTCCGTACATTCGCTGTTGCATTCAGTGGTCGAGCAAGTAAGATGGTGAAAGTAAATTTAGTAGTAAAAAAAATTTAGCATCTATCTATGGATAGAAAAACTAAACGTCTTGTACTTCTGATTGTTTCCTGTAGTGCGGCTGGTGTGGTTTTGGGTGGTACGGCAAGCTGGGCGGAGAGTAAGAACTGTCTGCAATCCAACAATGTCACCAGCGAATGTTTGAGTCAAAATTCTGTCATGAAAACTTTACAAGGCATGAGTACTGGCTTAATTGCTGGTGCAGGTGCAGCATTTGGTGCAGCATGGCAGTTGAGAAACGAAGATTGATTCAGTTATCGGTGTAGAGACGTTACATGTGTGTAGAGACGTTACATGTAACGTCTCTAGTACTTTTTAAGTATTTCTACTACCTATAAAAGGATCGTGCGTGTTTTCTAGTGCGATCGCAAATTTATTATTACTGTTAAATATGCGTTTTTGCTTAGCAATCGGAATTTGTGACCGCAAGCATTTAAGTAAATTGCTTCTGCTAGATAGCCTAATTTAAAAAAAAACAGAAATTTTGTATTCTAGAATACTGTTTACTGCGAGTTTTTTAAAAAATTTATAAACTCTTACACTAATTCTCCGTAAAAACCTCCGTCAACAATTTTCCGTGAAATCTCGATTGAGCAAAAGTAAATTAATTATTAAATTTATATATAGATTGTTTGTGCTAACAGCAATCAACCCAGAAAACGGCTAGCTAAAACTAGCTAAAAGTATTAAAGCGTATCTACAAATATATAGATTATGCAGCAATAAATTGTCTGTTATTGACGGCTATTTGTGCATCTATTTCTGGAATCAATGCCTGCCAAGCTAGTCATGCATATATTTGCATAGATTTGCTATATCAGCTCCAAACAAGATGACTTCAGCTATTCCGCTTGAAGCCTAGGCTGCTTCATGCAAATTTTTCATCAGTTAATTTGCCTATCTGAAATGAAATTTAGGCTCCGTCATAAACCCAATTATTCATAGGAAAAATATCATGCAACGATATTCTTATCTGCTCAAATATACTAAAAAGCTCCTACAAACCTTGAGCCTGATGGCTGTACTATGTAGTCCTACTGCTGCCTTAGCCGACCCTCCTGGAGATGATTGGACACTTGTATTTAGCGATGATTTCAATGGCACAACACTCAATAAAAATAAATGGAGTACCTGTTATTGGTGGGGTAACAACGGCTGTACCAACGGTGGTAGTGGCGACGTGCAATGGTATCAACCAGATGATGTGTTTGTCAACAATGGCATTCTCCGTTTAAGAGCGCAAAAACGTAAGGTGAATGGCTATGAATACACATCTGGAATGATTTCTTCTCACGATAAGTTTGCTTTTCAGTACGGCTATGCCGAAATGCGGGCAAAAATGCCTAAAGGTCGAGGTTTTTGGACAACCTTCTGGCTGGGTTCTCAACGTAGAGCATGGCCCCCAGAAATCGATATTGCTGAGTATTTAGGTAGCGAACCCAATAACGTGCATATGACCTTACACTATTCCACTCCCACCAGCAAGCACCAAAGTTCTCCTTGGGGTTATACTGGAGCTGATTTTTCTGCCGACTATCACACGTATGCAGTGGAGTGGAACCCTAAAGAAATCATTTGGTACGTCGATGGTATAGAACGACGGCGGCGCTTTACTGCTACAGAAAATATTCCCCACGAGGCGATGTATGTGATGGCAACATTTGCCCTCGGTAAAGCTTGGATTAATACCCCGCCAGATGAGACAACTCCATTTCCCAGTTACCACAACATTGATTACATTAAAGTTTGGCGACACAAAGATAGTCCTGCAACACGCACGTTCACGCCGATAATTTCTGAAACGGAAGGTTTGAAGGTTGCTGCTAAATCTAATGTTGCTCACGCGACATTTTTAGGTAACGCCAAAGCAGATGCTAAATTAAGCAATCACATGGGGACAATGCTCGACGCAGCTAAAGTCAACGATTTTGTTACTTACACTGTCAACGTACCGGAAGCTAGAACTTTTAATGTGAAAGCCGGAGTGAAGCGATATTACAATAGAGGCAAATTTCAACTGTCGATTAATGGTACTAACTACGGTAGTCCTCAAGACCTATATGCTGCATCATCTGATTATATGGAGTTAGATTTAGGTAACATTACTTTTGATGCTGCTGGCAACAAATCGTTTAAATTTACTGTAACGGGTAAAAATGTTCAAAGTAGTGGCAACAAGTTAGCATTTGACTATATTAAACTGACCCCAAAATAACCAAACAAGTCGTTCGGTGCGGGAGTTGGGAGTGGTGTGTGGGGAGTTGGTAATTGGTAGTAGACGCTGGCGCTACACTGCGTGAAGGTAGTTGCTCCCTCGGCTACCTCAGCTCCGCGGCTCTCTCTTTATCCCTGCTCCCTTTGAACTGACTGATAAACCCGCTTTTCTTTATGGGGCATTGTATATAAATTTAATTTTTGCTTGACAATTAACCAAAAGAAGGGAATATCTTCAACTAAATATCTTTTCCACAATCTCTGGGGTTCTAATAAAAGCCTGTACAACCATTCAAAGCCTATTTCGCTCATCCATTTTGGCGCGCGCCTAACATTCCCAGCTTCAAAATCAATTGTTGCGCCTATAGCCAAAAAAAAATCGATCTGAGGTAGCTTATTTCGATACTTATAAATCCATTTTTCTTGTTTTGGCGCTCCCACTCCAATTGCTAGTACTGTAGCTCCCGATTTATTAATTGTGTTAATTATTTCTGCACATTCTTGCTCGTCATTCTCAAAGCCAATAGACGGGGATCGTGCAGCAACAACTATATTTCTGCCTAATTTTTTATTGATTCTCTCCTGCGCTCTAGCAGCTGTTTCTTTTTGCCCTCCGAGTAAGAAAATCTTGACTTTTTCATTCTTTCTGTGGTAAGCACAAAAAGCAGGAAAAAAATCTGAGCCAGAAATCTTCTCTTTAATTGGCGTACCCAAAAATCGCGAGGCATATATCAGTATTTGGCTATCGCATAGTTTGTAGTCAGCTATTTCGTAAGCTCTAAAAAACTCGCGATCGCACTGCAACTTCATCAGATGATCTACATTAGGCGTAAACACAACCCCCGATTTTAGTTGCCTCAGTAGCTCTTTGATACTTAAATTGTCAAATTCCAAGTTTAACAGATTAACTTTGTTCATTGATTTATTAGCTCCTCGATCGAGCTTTAAACTGAGACCAATGCTTGACGATCTGCTCACTAATTATAAGAACTAGTTTCGATAGCCAACTACCGCTGTATTTTCTAACTTTACGATGCAAAACTTATTGAGCAATTAATCGCTCTCTCCTATTAACTCGGTAATCTTGCCATGAAATTGCCATAGTATACTATTAGGTGTGCAATCTAATTGTCAAGCCTTGAAATAATTTTATATTTGTTTATTTAATTCAGGTGTCAAGGGGTGGCAAATTTAAAGAATTAAGTCGGAGTGCAGTGATTTGTATGTAATCTAGTGGTATTAGCTGAGATCGTTGAGTTGCAGCTTTACTATACTGATAAAAATCTAAGTATCAAAAAGTACAGTTTGATTAGTGAGATTCTGAAATATTTACAGCACCAGTTTGTGATTTTCAGACGATGAGGTGGTGAGTTTTATCTTACTTTTTTATCTTGCTTCAAGCATCCTCAACGATTGTCGTTCTCATGCTAGCTACAGCAGCAAACAATATCGTCTCTCTCTCGACATAGCTAAATCGGAGTATTGTGCGTCAATAATTGCATTACTAATACTAAAATACTGAGGATTGCAGTAAAGTTGTCACTGATGCTTAGTCAAATACAGCACCGCGATCGCAATTCTGCCATGATTGAGTTGGTGTTCGGGCTTGATGTTTGTTACTATGTCTCTGAGTAGAACAAAATATAAGTTTTGTTTATAACTTTGTATTTTATCTGTCAAACGCTTAATCTTAGGCTGCGATCGAGACTATATATCTATATATAATGGCGTGCATCGTGGTATTGTATTTGCTAAATTTACCTCTTGAATGCCCGTTTATTTACATTTGTGCCAGGTACGGTTGGTGGTTCTGAAATTTTCAGTATTTATACAACTTAAACCTTACAGCTACCTATACCTGAAGCCATGAAAATAGCTTATCTTACTACATATGACGTTTTGAATCCGTCAAAATGGCCCAAATATCAATTAGGCTTTTGTGCAGCAGGCTATTTTTTAGCACGGACTTTCGGAGAACAAGGCGTAGAAGTTAATTATCTGGGACCATTGGCAGCAAACAATACACTATCAACTAGGGTAAAGCGGCGAATATACACTTCCGTGCTAAAAAAGCAATACTATCACTGGACTGACCCTGCTGTTTTACGCAACTATGCCAACCAAGCCGTGCAAAAAATGTCGCAATTCAGTTCTGAGGCGATTTTATGTCCGGAAAACTCTCTACCAATTTCCTATCTTGACTCTCAGCTACCGATTATTTTATGGTCGGATGCTACCCTTTGTTCGCTGATAAATTTTTATCCTTATCTAAGTAATCTCTGCCAGGAAAATTTTAGAAATATTGTGGCGATGGAAAAAGCAGCACTCGATCGCTGTAAAATAATTATCTATACATCTGATTGGGCAGCTCAAGCAGCAATTGATATTTATGGTGTCGAACCAGCAAAAGTAAAAGTGATTCCTTGGGGTGCGAATATAGAATGCGATCGCAGCATTGATGATGTAAATCGGATCGTTGAATCAAGGGATACTAAAACTTGCAAGTTGCTATTTTTTGCCGTTGACTGGATGCGTAAGGGTGGAGATGTTGCCCTAGCAGTAACTAAAGCATTAAACCAAGCTGGTTTACCAACAGAATTAACTGTAGTGGGATGTCATCCACCTGAATCTGAAACCCTACCAGATTACGTCAATGTTATTGGCTATATCAATAAATCAACAGCAGATGGCAGAGCTAAGCTCGATCGGGTTTTAGCTGATTCACATTTTCTCATATTACCTACTCGTGCTGACTGCGCCCCTCTTGTCTTGCTGGAAGCTAACTCCTTTGGCGTTCCCTGCCTAACTACAAATGTCGGCGGAATTAAAACGATTATTAAAGATGACTTGAATGGAAAACTCTTCGAGCTAGAAACAGATATTTCCAATTACTGTACTTATGTTACCAATCTATTCGAGCATTACTCGCAGTATAAAGCATTAGCAAACTCTTCTTTTCACGAGTATCAAATGCGACTGAACTGGACTGTATCAGCCAAGGAAGTGAAAAAGTTAATTATGGATGTAATCTAAAGAGTATAGAATTGCTACGTAAATGTATTGAAATAGAACAAAAGTGCGATAAATACAAGCAAATTCTGCTATAATACGCCAGAATTTGCTTGGCATAGCTAATATATGAATGTAGCTTTTGTAACTCATTATGACATTTTCAACAGCAGTAAATGGCATCCCAAAACAATTGGTTTTAGCGGTACAAGTTACTACAAAGCCCAAGCACTCAAAGAGCAATTTTCATTTGAATATGTTGGTCCGTTAACAGAACGACATTCTCTACTGACCAAGTTGAAAAGAAGCTTATATAAGCGTTTCTCTAACAAAACTTACTTTGATTGGGCAGCTCTCGATTTGCAAAAATATTATGCTCAACAAGTTAATCTTAAATTATTAAATAGTAATTCAGATCTAGTTGTTTGTCCAGACGTTTCTACGATCGCTTATGTAGAATGCCAGCAACCAATTATTTTATGGACGACGAATACTTATGAAGCTTGTATTGACTTCTACGACGATTTTAGCAATCTTTGCCGAGAAACAGTAAACAATCTGATAACGCTCGACAGATTTGCTTTGAGTAAAGCTCAAATGGCAATTTTCCCGTCAACTTGGGCGGCGGAAGCAGCGATTAACAAGTATCAAATCGATCCTGGTAAAGTTGAAATTGTATCATATGGAGCAAACATAGAATGCGATCGCACGATTGAGGACATTCAAAATTTAGTAGAAGCAAGAACAACCAAGCGATGTAAATTATTATTTATTGGAGTTAGTTGGTATCGTAAAGGAGGGGATGTAGTTTTAAAAGTTGCTAAAAAACTCAAACAACTAGGTGTAAATGTTGAGTTAACTATTGTTGGTTGTCAACCTATAACGGACGAACCCTTACCAGATTACGTTAACAATATTGGGTTTATTAAAAAATCTACACCAGAAGGAAGCGATCGCTTAAACAAGTTAATTTCTGAATCTCATTTTTTGATTTTACCATCTAGATCCGAGACTTACGGTAATGTTCTTTGCGAAGCTAATTCGTTCGGAGTTCCATGCATTTCTACTCAAGTGGGTGGTATTCCCAGCATCATTCAAGATGATGTCAATGGCAAGTTATTTGCTTTAGATGCTGACATTAAAGACTACTGCGATTATATAGCAAATTTATTTACCAATTACTCTGAATACAAGCGACTAGCATATTCGGCATTTTCCGAGTATACATCTCGTCTGAACTGGTCGGCAGCCGGAAAATCAATGCAAGCTTTACTCACGGCAAGATTTAGTTAATAAATTTAGGTAAGATTTGCTGTTGCTGCAAAACTTTTAAGTCTATTTGTTTCTCGCTGAATTCTACTTTATTAAGACTTTCCTGATTTTGAAATAAAGCTGTAAAAGCTCCAGCACCAATTTTGTCTTGAGGAAATAGACGGTAACAGGGAATAGCAGATAAATGAGATTGATGATTTGCCAAATGAGAAATTTTGACTGGCTGAAATTGTGGAAATTTAGCTAAGAACCACTCGCACACTTGCTCGTTTTCCTCTAAAGAATAGGTACAAGTCATGTAAGCAAGGTATCCTTGAGGTGCAACAACTTGAGCTGAGTTGGCAATAATTCTTCTTTGTCTGCTAGCATTTTTATTAATTAAAGTAGGATGAAAGCATCCTGGTGCTTTATCGCCTTTGGCTAGCAAAGATTGCCCAGTACAAGGAGCATCGACAATAACGAGATCGCAAGTACTAGGTAGTTGCTGACTCCAAATTTGCGGATCGACATTAGTAACAGCAACAGGACTAATTTGGCAACGTTTTAAGTTAGAAATTAACATTCCCAGCCGCTTACCAATTACTTCGTTACTTATTAGTAAATCTGGCTGCAAGACTCGCCAGCTGAAGATCCCTTTTCCGCCTGGTGCAGCACACATATCTAAAACAGCGTGAATCGGTTGAGATATGGCTAGCAATGTAGAAGCAGCAAATACCGAAGAAAAGTCTAAGCAATAGTAATAACCGCTCGCATGTAAAGGATGCTTTCCTGGTTTTTCATATAATGGTAAACAATCTACAAAAGTAGGTTGCCAAGAAACAATATTTGTGACAATAAAAGGTAAAGACTCCGGCTTTTGCTGACACCAAATAATGCAAGAAGGAAAAGACTGTGGCTGAGTTAAGGCTTGAATGAATTGCTCTTGTGCTGCCCCATCACCAAACAAACGCCGACCTAGCTTAAGTAATAAATTGGAAGGCTTTTCCACTGAAGGCAAATTGAAAGTTTCTGATTCTATTATAAGTGAGTGGGGAGTGGGGAGTAGGGAAGCGGTGCGTGAAGAAGAATTTGTTTCGATCTGTCTCCTGTCTTCACGCTCTTACTGATAAGCAAAAGTGCTGCCAAATTGACCGAAAGGCTTCTCGGCTTGACAGCAAAGCAATATTGATAAAGTACGATCCTTTATGCTTGCGATAAAAAGGTACTTGCGATCGCAGTCATTCGTATTTACACATAACTAATGACAAACGACCAATGACCAATGACAAATTAATTCCGTTGCCAAACCTTAATATGGTCGATTTCTAACTGGTTAGGCAAAGGTGTAGAGTTATCGGGAGGGCTATTTGTCCACGCCTTGCCGAGAGCTAGAGTTGCTGTTACATACATTGCTTCATCGGGAATGTTGCCGCTATTAGTGTAGCGTCGCCGCTCGACACCATCGACATACCAAACAAGCTTATCTGCTTCCCATAGCAAGCCGTAAGTATGATAACCGCCAGAGAAATCAATTCCACCCCACCAGCCAGATGAGGATTCGTGAGCGCCACTACCGTTTTTATAGTGGATGGTCATGTGGACGTTATTTGTATTGGAACCGACAAATTCTGCAACATCTAGCTCTGGGGGCCAGTTTTTATTCTGCGACAGCAACCATAATGTGGGCCAAAAGCCGTTGCCTTTAGGTACTTTAGCGCGGAATTCTACATAACCATATTGGAAAGCAAATTTATCGTGAGATGCAACCATCCCAGAAGTGTAGTTTAAACCGTTCGACGGCTTCCGCTCTGCTGTTAAGCGTAAAGCTCCACCTGATACTGATGCATTATTCGGACTGAACCATTGCAAATCGCCAGCACCACCATTTGTACATCCATTAGGAGCCCAATAAAAACAGGGTGTCCACTTACTCGTATCTAGACTAGAACCATTGAAGTCATCGCTAAACTTGAGTTGCCAGTTACCAGCAGGCGGGTCGGCTAGTGCTACTGTAGGACACGATACCATCATTAAGACAGCACAAGCTGGCAAAACTTCTTTCTTCCAGTTACGAAACCGAAAGTTTTGTTTCATGCAAATTATTTCCTTTTTTACTCAATCTCAAGAAGAGATAGCAGTTGTGGCGAACTATATTTATGCCGAAAAAACAAAAAGCTATCTTTCCAATGCACCGTATCAATAAAGCATTTCAATCGGTGGAACGTCAAGGAAAAAAAATATTTGTGCAGCAAATATGCTGCTAAATCAAATTTTTATTTTTGCAAAAGCAAAGTAAATATAAAGTTGTTAAGCCTGCAAGCTCGGTCATACAGTAGTTGTAGCGATCGCTAATCTTATGCTCCGAGGAAAATATATAACTGTAAATATCTACATTACAAAATAGCTAACTTACGATAAAAGGATGTTTGCAATAAATTTAGAATTTGCCGTGCCAGGCATACATTACTGAATAATTAAATATTTACTTAGCGATCTGTAAAACTTTTCTTATAAAAATGATAAATTATTTCTCATATATTCAAGGTTTGGCTCAAAAATTAGCTTAAGTTTGCGATCGCCATTCAATGTAGCAATTGGCACAAGGTAGGCAAGTACCATTATTACGATTGTCATTTGTTATTGGTGATTGGGAACTTTACCTTCTGACATAGTGATAAACGTCGAAATTGATAAATCTGACATGAGATTCAAGATTGTAAGATTTCGCCATTGAGCTTTCTAGATCGAAGTTCCTTTTTTGCTCCCAAAAGTTTTGATATTCGATTGCGACTAGGACTTTTGGACTGTTATTTGTTACCCTACTGACTTCTGCGGCTAATTGAGTTGTATCTAATCCCAAACCATGAATAGTGACAGAATCACCATAGTACGGTAGTAAGTTAGGTGCGCCGTACAATATCACAGATTTGACATTTTCGCTGTTATTTGCTTTGAGATATTGGGCAATTTCGCGATAGTTTTCTCGCTGATATCTCGGTTCAAAATAATAGTTGTATGTTGAGTAAAGATTTAGTAAGAGTAATGCTATAAAAGCAAAGTGATAAATGCGATTCCATTGTAAAGATTGCCGATCGCCCGATTTTCTCAGCGCAATTGGTAGCAGAAATGCCATCGGAATGTAGATATAAAAGGAATGACGTGGTAGCCAATTGTACCTAGTCACAATTGCAAAAACAACTGCTACCACAAATGAAGTTGCAAACGTGTAAAGGAAAAATTTGTCAATCGGTCGGTATTTTCTAGCTTCAGGAGAGCGTTGCCTCAACCCTACAATAAACCCAATAAAAACGATCGCAACCACCGCTAAAAGTAAGAGTAACAAAGGCAAATAACTCAAAATAATTTGTACGCGATCGCCGCCACGCAACTGTTCGATCGGGGGACCATAAGTTTCTCCAACTAATAAACCATAAAGCACAAAAATCGTATTCTGAACAATTGGTTGTCTAGCAGGAGTGACATGAACCCTAGAGGGATCGGTAGCCACGGGAGAAGCTAAATAAAAGAACACCGCAGGCAGACAAGAAATTGCGACAGGTAGCCACCAGCGAAACCAACGTTTGACATTTTTATCAACTAGGAGATGAGCGATACAAAGAGCTAAAGTATAGATACCGATAAAAATGCTACAAAAAAGACCAACTGCCGTGGTGAGGCAGAATAATATTTGGGATATTGTCTGATTTCGGCTACTTTTTTGTTGCAAGATTTGGCTAAAAAAGTATAGCTGTAGTGCTGCTAAAAATAGTAATAAAGTATAAGCTCTAGTCTGCTGGCTGTAATAGACACCGTAAGAGCTAAAAGATAGAAATAATGTCGTCCAAAGAGCGTGTTTTCTACCGTAGAGTTGCCATGCAGTAGTCGATAAAATTATGATAGTCCCTACGCCTAAAATTGCTGAAAGAGAGCGGACGGCAAACTCGCTACTACCAAATATGCCGCGCCAGTAATGGAGTACCACATAGTACAAGGGTTGGAAGCGATCGCCTGCGTCTGAATTAATAATTTTAGCGATAACTTCTCTGACAGTACTACCATCTGAGTAGTCTAAACTTGCACCTTCATCTAACCACAAACTGTTTTGCGTCAATAGAAAAAAGCGCAAGAAAGCTCCGATGGCAATAGTGCCTAAAATTAATAAATAGTATTGGCGATCGGTATTTTTCCGAGCTGTCTTCCTGGCATCTAGTAACATATCATCCCTAACTATTTAGTAACTTTTACCGTTCGAGAGCGATCGCTGAGTGCTATCGTCTTGCAAAATACGATTTTTTTGAGAATTACCAATCTTATTAGCTGCCAAAACCTCAATCTGCCGATAAATCGACTCAGGGAGCAACCACAGCATGTAAGCAGCAGCAAGAGTCATCAACGTGCGGCGGCGATCGCTCCAGAGGATGCGCCAATCGGTTGCTAGAGCGCGGTGCATCAGTTGCACGGCAATTTTACCTGCTTTGAGTCGGACGGCGCTACGAGCCAAATAGCGCATGTGATAAGCCTTAGCAGGTTTTTCCCACTGAGAGATAAATTCTGGTGCGTAGGAACGAGTCTTTTCGATAACTCGTTCTAAATACTCTAGTTGCTTGAGCAGATTAGCCGAGAGTCCGCCAGAGTTGACGCGGTATAAAGTTAGAGCTTCGGGAATGCCAGCAAATTGCCACTGAGTTTGAATGGCGATTCGCAACCAACATTCAACATCTTCTGCTTGGCGAAAGCGTTCGTCGAAGTAGAATTTTTCTGGAGTACCGTGAAGATTATCGTTAAAGGCGATCGCATTGAGAGTTTCTCGGCGCAGCACCGCCGCCGAACCATTACCCACGGGATTATCGCACAGCAGAGTTTCTAGAGAAATATTTTCTAACTGCGGCATTAAATAAGTTCCCAAGCGATTTCCCGTTTCGTCAATTAAAGCCGAACGACTGAAACTCACCCCCACATGTGGAGAAGTTTCTAAATGCTTGACATGTTTTTCTAGCTTTTGTGGCAACCACACATCGTCTCCGTCCAAAAAAGCAATGTACTCTCCTTGAGCGTGACGAATGCCTGTATTTCTCGCTCCTGCTAAGCCTCGGTTGCGTTGACGGATAATTTGAATTCTAGGGTCGCTAAATTGCTGGCAAATTTCCACACATCGATCTGGCGATTCATCGTCAACAATCAAAATTTGCAAATTTTTGTAAGTCTGATCTAAGACCGATTGGACTGTGGCACTGATATATTTCTCACAACGGTAAACCGCAATTACCACAGAAACTTGTTTCATAAGAGAGTGAGTAGTGAGCAGTGAGTAGTGAGTAGTGTAAAGAGAGCTGAGGAGGCTGAGGGAGAAAAAAAAATTACCAATTACCAATTACCAATTACCAATTACCAATTACCAATCACCAATTACCAATTACCAATTACCACTACTCCTTCAATTCTTGAAGAATTCTTTGCTTTTGATTCAATCCTGTCACCTGGATTGCTAAAGATTGAATTCGATTGTAAGCAGATTTAGGCAGTAGCCAAAGTAAATAAGCGGCTGCTAAAGTCATTAGCGTTCGTCGCGGTTCCTCGAGCAAAATCGGTTTATAAGTAGATAAAGCTTTATGAGAAAATTCTACAGCGGTAGAGCCAGCCGATAAGGTGACGGCTCGACGTGCTAAATGTCGAAGTTGATAAGCCATAGCTGGTTTTTCCCACTCAGCCATCACTTCTGGCGAGGTGTAGGCGTGTGCTTTCTCTAACATAGTTTCCCAAGAACTTAATTTCTTATATAGTTGAGCAGAAAATCCTTTTGGGTTGACGCGGTACAGAGTTAAAGCTTCCGCTATTCCCTCAATTTGCCAATGTGTTTGTGTTAGCATTCGCAGCCAACATTCTACATCTTCCGATGGGTGTAGGCTGCGATCGCGATCGAAATAAGACACTGCTCCCGATCCAGGTTCGATAAACTTAATTGCTTCTAACAATTCTTTCCGAATTACGGGAACCGAGCCGTTTCCAATTGGCGTGCGACACAACAAATCGAGGGGAGTAATATCTGTTAATTTAGACATTTGATAAATCCCCACAGGTTTATCTGCTTCATCAATAAAAGCCGAACGACTAAAACTAACTCCTACTTTTGGCGAACTATTTAAGTGTGCGACGTGTTTTTCTAGCTTGTCAGGAACCCAGAGATCGTCTCCATCTAAAAATGCTATATAATCGCCTTGAGCCTTAGAAATACCCGTATTTCGAGCTGCTGCAACTCCTTGATTTCTCTGGCGAATAATTTCGATCCGCGAGTCGGCAAACTGTTGGCAAATTTCGTAACTGCGATCGGTCGAACCATCATCAACAATCAGTAATTCATAATTTGTGTATGTTTGTGCTAATACAGAACGAACTGTACTGGCAATATATTTTTCTACTTGATACACTGGAATAATGACAGTAACTAATTTCATATTTACTCCCTACTAAGCTCGACGCAAAACATAGCGAGTCGTCCAAATTGTAAACATGGGAAGAAAGAACATATGAACAATTAAAACTGCTGCGGCGATACCAATGGCGTGCCAATGTACTCCAATTAATAAAGAGATAGCAAACATTGTTGTAAAAGCTAGATTCCAATATAAATCAATATTGGGTTTACCAACAGCTACTAATAATTGAGAAGCGGCATCGGCAAAAGGTCTGGGAATCGCTGATAAGCAAATCAATACCAATACGGGAATGGCGACTATCCATTGACGACCAAAAATAATTGGCACGTATAAATGAGCTAGACTAGATTGAAGGATAACTAAAGGAACAATAATTAAACTAATAATTTTGAGTGCGTTGTAATAAGACTTACTCAATTCCATCATGCTAGTTTTAGCCGTACAAAAATGTGGTAGAATTGCTGTATTAATTGCCGTAACTATACTGAGACTAATTCCTAACCCAGCATTAAAACCAAAAAAGTAAATTCCTAATTCTTTAATACCCAACAATCTACCGACAATCAAATAATCTAAATTATTTCTCAATACCTTTAATAATTGCACGCCACAAATATTTTTACCAAATTCTAGAATCGAGCGCCAAGCTTTTGTCGTAAATTTGGAAGTAGGATGCCAAGCATAGCTTTTCCGATAAATCGTAATTTCCAGTGGAGTAACTAAAACCCACGGCAAAACAAACGACCAAATTCCCCAACCGCAAATGGCAAATATTGCAGATAATATGTAACTAGCAAGATTGCGCGCAACCGCAGCGATCGCGCAAACTTTGAGCCGATTTTCGCGCACAATTAAGGCGGATTGGATAGCAGCGAAGGGCCACATTAAATAGGGAATGCCAGCAACACAAATTGGTAGAATTAGATCGAGATCGCGCGTCAGGCGATCGCGATAAAAGTAGGCAACAGGAAAAGCAATCAGGCATTGAGCGATAAATAAACTAGTAAACACGCTCCAGTTTAACCAGTAACCAGAGTTGCAAATCGTCTCTAGTTCTTGGCGATCGCATTGAATAATTTTGGCATTCACTCCTATCTCCATAAAAACACGCATCAATTCATTAACAGTAGAAACAATTGCTGCTAAGCCGTAATCATAAGGAGTTAAAAAACGAGCTAGAATTACCGTCAATCCGAGACGAAAAATGCGAGAAATAATTTCTGCCAAACTTAACCAGCTAAGATTACGAACAAACCGATTGGATAGTTTTTGAGATAGCTTAGCTCGGATAGCTGATAGGATGGGCATTGAGAGGTAAATTTGAGTTAGAAAAGATCTAGCAAAACTCAGTCCGAGCGTAGAGTGGGCAATGCCCACCCTACCATAAAAGTAAAGTATAGTTATGTCACAGCGTTGTCTTGAATGCGTTTAGCGCGAATTTGAGCGATTTTTTGCAGCAAGTAATAGGCAATTTTAGGTGATAGTAGTTGAATCAACAATAATTTTATTAATAGGGTTTGAACTTTTCTGTATAAGAGAATTTTAGGGTATGCCTGAATTGCTATTTGCAACTTTTGCTGTGCTATTCCGGCTGCTGTCGCATCAGCAGTTTTTGTCAAGTATAGATGTGCTAAATACCGATAAAGATTAGCTATGCTTTGATTTCTTAAAGATTGTAACTGAGTGGGAGCTGCTTGAAATGCTCGCTCGATAACTTTGAGCGCGTCTTTTTCCATCACCTCAATTTTGGCGGAAGCCGAACCTGCGGTTTGACGGTAGAGAATTTGAGTTTTGGGAACCACAACAAAATCATATTTTGCTGCTAAACGTAGATAAAGATCCCATTCTTCTGCATGAGTTAGTGTTGGAGCGAATTCCCCCACAGATGCTAATGCATCTCTGCGGATGAGGGGGTTAGAACCGCTTAAAAGAAAATTCGTTTTCAACAATTCCGCATGGACGTTTCCCTCAAAATATACCGGATTATCGGCATGAAAAAACTTGCCGTGTCGCTCCATAAAACACGTCCAGCTATAAGCAACTCCTGCGGTTGGATGTTGTTGTAATGCTGCTAGTTGTAGTTCTAATTTATCTGGTGTCCATAGGTCGTCAGCATCGATAAAAGCGAGATATTCACTGGTAGCTAGAGAGACACCGCGATTGCGAGCAACTGATACCCCGCCGTTTTCGTAGGTAACTAATTTAATTCGGGAATCTTGAATATTTTGCAGCAATTCCAGCGTGCGATCGCTAGACCCGTCATCAACAATTATCAACTCAAAATCTGTAAAAGTTTGTGCCCGAACCGAAGCAATTGTCTCTAGAATAGTATTTTGAGCATTGTAAGCAGGAACAATAACAGAGATTGTCGGCATATTTTAGCTCTTTAATGAAAGAGGTCGAGTTTGGCGATCGGCAAAGACTGGTACGTTTTCTTTAAAAGCTATCCCTGTCAGAATTAAACCTTGCCAATAAAGATAAGATGCCAATTGAATATCTACAGCAGCCGTAGCAATTAACAATACTAGATAAATATTTAAGGAAGTTTTAGCGATCGCACTTTTCTTAGCTTTTAGAGTGAGTTCGATGAAACCCCAGACGATAGCAAACGTGAAAGTAAGAAAGCCGACGACTCCATGTAGATAAAATAGATCGGGCCAGTGATTGTGAGTGCCAATTGGCATGTGTTCTGTATATTTTGGTCCTCTTTCCTCTACAACTCCATGACCCCAAATTGGCGCTTCTAACCAGCGATTCATCGTGACTTCAGCAAGTCGCCTTCTCACGACTTCAGAACTACGCCGCACACCACTAATGACTCGATCCCACGTTGTTTGCGCTAGGTCAATTAACTGAGGTGCAATCATTCCCGTAATCAGGCTGAGCAGACCTGTTGCTAATTGAATAGGCCAGCTAAAATTAGTTAACAACCAAGAGGCGATCGGCACGATAACTAGACAAACAATCGTCGATCGCGAGCCGGAACCTACTACCATTGCCGCACCCCCAATCGTCCCGAGCCAACGCCATTTTTTATTTACTTCTTGACTAGCTAGAAAGAAATAAACATTACCGATAATACCTAAATTATTCGCAAAGTTAGCAAACAAACGCAAGCGGAATTGTTTAGCTTCGCCAAAATCTCCGCCAACATCAAATAAACTAACAGTATAAAAACTTGCAGAACCGCGAAACGCAACTAAAGGCGAAACATAAGAAAAGCTCGGTATACGTAGCAAATACATCAAATAACAAATAAAAGCTAAAACTAAGCTCTGCGCGCAGAGAATACAAGCAGCTCTATAAATCACTTGCGGGCGAATTTTCAGGCATCCTGCTAAGGGAAATAATGCCATCAAAGCCCAAGTTCGCGCCCAGTTGTTGGCTGTAGTAAAAATAAATTTGGGTATTCCCAGCTCAAATTCCATATGAGACATAAAGATTGTTAGCTCTATAGCTAGCATGGCAGCAATCCATATCCATACAGATAGAGGCACGCTAATTCTTTCTGACTCTGGCGTATCTTTTGTTTGCAACCACAGCCTTTTAAAAACACACCCTGCCAGAAGTATTCCTAAAGCTGGAATCCAAATAAATTGCGCTCCCAGGAAATAAATGGGATACGTCAGAATTATGGTATACCAAACCAACCTTTCCTCAAAGTTTTGAGGCTTTACACTCATCGATCTTTTCCTAGTTAATGAGTAGTGAGTAGTGAGTAGTGAGTAGTGAGTAGTGAGTGGTAAAAGTTTTTTCTCCCTCAGCTTCCTCAGCGACCTTGCGCTCCCTCAGCTCTTTTCTAGCCCCTTACCCCTCAACAACACGCTGGGACTTGCGTTCTAGTTCCAGCATCGCCAGCCGCCTTTGCCGCAGCCAGAATGCGAGTATGCCTGCGCTAACGAACAGAGAACCACCAGTTGCCCCCAGTAGAATAAACATTTTTCTTGGCGAACTAGGAGCTTTTGGTAAATTTGGTTCTGCCACAATTTGTAGCAAGGGATAAGAACCAAAGGCATTTGACCTAATGATGTCCAAGTTAGCCAGAGTGGAGGAGAAAACCGCTTCTGACACCTGTAATTCGCGCCTCAGAGCTTCTAAAGTCGTTTCTTTTTGCGATAAAGCGCGGAGGCGATTTTCTAGTTGCAAAATTTGTTTTTCGGTTTCTTTAGCTTGAGATTGCAAGCCGCGATTTTCAGCTTGAACATCTACGAGTGCTTGGAAAAGGCTTTCTCGCGCCGAACCGTTACTGTTGTTGAGGTTAAGTTGTTGTAGCAGAGTTTGGCTCACTGGTCGTCCGAGCAATGTCTCGCTGCGGTTGAGCAATGCCTTAGCTGCTGCGTCGCGCTTGTTTTGTTCTGTTAAAATTGTGGGATGATTGGGTAAAAATCTCGCACTCAACGTCACTAAGTTAGTGCTTGCTTCGCTATAGTTTTTTAAGTTTTGCTGAAACACCTGGTCGGTTTGCAACACAAAGGCACTAGCAGCGTCTTGTTCGGAGAGGTTTAAATTAGCTGCTAGTTGTTGCAAGCGAGCGTTGGACTGTTGCTGTTGGGCGACAATCTCGGATCTTTGTCTGCGTAAAGTTTCGATGTTGTCCGAAAGAGATCTCAACTGGTCGCTAGAATTTAAGCCAGAGATTGATTTGTATTCAGAAAGTCGTTTTTGAGCCATTTCTAGCTTGCGCTGGGAAGAACTCAAAGCAGATTGGAAACTGGCATCGCGTTGGATAAATTCTTGGACTCTCAGTTCGTTGACTCTAGCTTGGATGGCGCGGTAAAGGGCGAATGATTTATCCCGTGCTTCTTCAGCAGTGTCTCCCGTCATTTGAAATTCCATAATACTGGTGCTGTCACCGATTCTGGCTTTGGGCTTACCAAATTCTTGAGGAGTCATGTCCATTTGGGTGGCAGCCATCTGAATCACAGAATCGCTTTCGGCGAGGAATTTATAATTTTGTCTTGGATCTTGCGTACTAATACTGTAAGGAGAGGAACTGTCTAAAGAAGTCTGCCCGATTTCTGGGAGAGATACTCTAGCTTGAGCTGCGTTTCCTGGCACGTTGACAGCCCATCCACTGGTATAGATTGGTGCTTTCAGTTTTAAATAAAGTAACGCCGAACACCAAATTGCCGCATTAGCTAGTAGACCAATGAGTAAAAAAGGAGACCAATGAACTTGCCGTAGTTTTGACTTAGTGTATGGGCGAGAGATTGTGATGGAATCGGTCATTAAGCAATCCTCCTGACAGATGTTTCAACTTATACATTTTTTTTGCAGCAACAAGCGAACGCTACGCAAACATTAACTATAAAAATTACTGCGCCTCAAAATCTCACCCATGTTTCATTACATCTACTCTCAAAACATAAGTTCTCAGTCTTTGGTATGAATGTGAACTATTACTAAATAGTCACTACTTAGATCCAGCTAGCCAAGTGTTGCTCAGATTATAGACTAACTCTCAATTTCTCTGTCAGTTACAAATCTTAATTTACATCAAAATCCAATTTCGTGACAAAAAACGTAAATTTCGACAAATTTTTCTAGTTTCAGCATTCTCCCAATCTTAGTTGAAATGAGTCAGGATTCAAGAGCCAGAAGTCGTAGGAGCAAGTTTTTTGAAGATGGGTGTGAAAGAACAAATAATTTTGCTGTTAAACTCGCCCGTACAAGGAGTTAGAAAGCTATATCATTTGGGTATATTTATTAACATCGGTGTAATAGAAATCGCTACTTTTAGCCAGCAAATTTACAGCCAATACTTTAGCAAAATAAGTATTGACTGATGCGATCGCCGCCAGGTTGCCAACCAAAAATAACAGAGAATTTTGAGTGTTTATTATTACTTAGTTGACTTCAGTATTAGAAAGAGCTGGTGAATAAGTCACAATTGAGCGTTGGTGCTGGAAAGTAAGAGCGCCATCCAAACAATCTACTTGAATGGTGTCGCCTTCGGTAAAAGTCCCCTCTAGTAATTTGGTTGCCAACGGATTTTCCACATAGCGTTGGATGGCTCGTTTGAGCGGACGAGCGCCATATACGGGGTCGTAGCCGATATCAACCAAATAATCTTGGGCAGCGGGCGATAGCACGATACCAATCTTTTGCTCGTCAAGCAGTCTTTGAACTCGTTTGAGTTGAATGCTGACGATTTGCCGTAGTTGGCTGCGGTCGAGGGGGTGGAAAACGATCAGATCGTCAACGCGGTTAAGAAATTCGGGGCGAAAGTGCGATCGCAGTACGTCTAAAACTTGCCGCTGTACTTGCTCGTAATCGGTATCGTCGCCAGCCAAATCGAGAATGCGATCGCTACCAATATTACTCGTCATGACAATCACTGTATTGCGACAGTCAACAACTCTGCCCTGAGAATCCGTGATCCGTCCGTCATCTAGCACTTGTAGCAGGATATTAAATACATCTGGGTGAGCTTTTTCCACTTCATCTAGCAACACCACAGAATAAGGGCGACGGCGAATCGATTCCGAGAGTTGTCCCCCTTCCTCGTAGCCGACATAACCTGGAGGCGCACCCACCAAGCGGGAGACCGAGTGTTTTTCCATGTACTCGGACATATCTAGGCGGACTAAGGCATCATCCGAATCAAATAAAAACTGTGCCAATGCCCGTGCTAATTCCGTTTTTCCCACACCTGTAGGGCCCATGAACAGGAAAGAACCGATCGGACGACCGAGATCTTTCATTCCCGCCCGAGCGCGGCGAATAGCTGCTGCTACAGCCGAGACAGCTTCAGATTGACCGACCACCCTAGCATGTAAATGACTTTCGAGTTGAAGTAATTTCTGGCGTTCTGACTCTAATAAGCGATTGACAGGGATACCCGTCCACTTGGCAACAATCTCGGCAATATCGGCTTCAGTGACTTCTTCTCGCAGCAACGTAGAACCCTGACTTTGAATTTCGATTAACAAGGTTTCTTTAGCTTCGCGATCGCGCTGTACTCCTTCTAGTTGCCCGTATTTTAACCGTGCTGCCGTGTTGAGGTCGTAGGCGCGTTCTGCCTGTTCGATTTGCAACCGCAAAGTTTCTTCTTCCTTTTTCAGGGCGCTAATGGCGTTGAGTAATTGCTTTTCACCCTGCCACTGAGAATTTAACTCCTGTTGTTTTTCCTTGAGAGTGGAAATTTCTTGTTCGATCCGTTCCAAGCGTTCTCTGGTAATGGCGGCGCGTTGGTCTTCACCAGCAATTGAAAGTTTTTCCATCTCCAACTGCATCAAACGGCGATCGATAATTTCTAGTTCTGTTGGTTTAGAAGTGATCTCCATTTTCAGTTGGGCAGCAGCTTCATCGACTAAATCGATCGCCTTATCGGGTAAAAAGCGATCGGTAATGTAGCGGTGAGACAATGTAGCGGCTGCAACTAAGGCAGAATCAGTAATTTTAACGCTGTGATGGACTTCGTAACGCTCTTTTAAGCCTCGTAAAATGGAAATTGTCGTTTCTACCGAAGGTTGGTCAACATATACTTGTTGGAAGCGGCGCTCTAAAGCTGCGTCTTTTTCAATGTACTTGCGGTACTCATCTAAGGTAGTCGCGCCAATACAGCGTAACTCTCCCCGTGCCAGCATCGGCTTGAGCAAGTTTCCCGCATCCATCGCGCCTTGAGTCGTGCCACCCGTACCGACAACGGTATGTAACTCGTCGATAAATAGGACAATTTGCCCGTTTGATTCGGTAACTTCCCGCAATACAGCCCGCAAGCGGTCTTCAAATTCGCCGCGATATTTTGCCCCAGCAATCAAACTACCGACATCGAGAGTAATTAACTGACGGTTTTTCAGCGATTCAGGCACATCACCGTTGATAATCCGCTGTGCCAATCCTTCCGCGATCGCAGTTTTGCCCACTCCTGGTTCGCCAATCAAGACAGGGTTATTCTTCGTGCGCCGAGATAATACCTGGATCACGCGCCGCACTTCATCGTCTCTACCGATCACGGGATCGAGTTTGCCAGCCTTTGCCTGTTCCGTCAAATCTCGCCCGAATTTTTCTAAAGCTTCGTAACGCGATTCGGGGCTTTGGTCTACTACCTTTTGGCTACCGCGCACTGCCTTAATTGCCGCTTCTAGCTTCGCCGCATCCAGATTGAAACCCTTGCACAACCTGCGCCCGATCCGCTCGTCCTCTACAAATGCCATCAGCAGGTGTTCGATCGAAATGTATTGGTCTTGCCAATTCGATCTAATCGTATCAGCGCGATCGAGCATGAGATCTAGACTGCGACCCAAATAGAGTTGGTCGCTTTTGCCCACTTTTGGTTGTCGCTGGGTAAAAGCTTCGAGTTGCTGCACCATGCGTGTCGGATCGACATCAGCTTTCGTCAGAATGCGGCTGGCAAGTCCGTTTTGTTCTAAAAGCGCAATAACTAAATGCTCTACCTCTAGCTGTTGTTGTTGAAAACGACGGATCGCATCCTGAGATTTGACGATCGCTTCCCAGGCTTTGTCAGTAAACTTAGTGGAGTCAGTGGGCTGCATCTTGACGATTTTAGATTTTGGATTTCAGATTTTAAATTCAATCTCAGGAATTTTAGGGCGATCGCTCTTAGCCTATCCTATCTTGAAGGGGGTTAGGGGTTAGGGATTGGGGGCTAAGGGAAGAATTCGCAATTAACACCCCAAACTTGTAGGGGTAGGTTTACCCGAATCTCTGTTAGTAGCAAAGTAACTTGGTTAACCCGCCCCTACACCACACGCACCACGCACTACTACACCCTACTTACCATTTCCTGTTGCCTGTTGCCTGTTGCCTGTTCTCTGGAACTGAGTTGGATCAGCTCTACTTTATAGCCATCGGGGTCTTCGACAAAAGCAATGACGGTAGAACCGTGCTTCATCGGCCCTGGTTCTCGTACCACTTTACCGCCCCGTGCTTTAATTTCTTCGCAAGTGCCGTAAATGTCATCAACACCGATCGCGATATGACCGTAGGCATCACCTAAATTGTATTGCTCAGTTTCCCAGTTGTGCGTTAGTTCGAGAACCGTATGGTCTGACTCGTCACCATAGCCCACAAAAGCCAGGGTAAACTTGCCTCCTGGATAGTCCTTCTGGCGCAGCAGCTTCATCCCCAAAAGTTCGCAGTAAAACTTGAGAGATGCTTCCAAGTTACCGACGCGCAGCATTGTATGTAGTAATCGCATGAAGTGACTCCAAATTTCGGCATCGATTTCTATTCTAGGGAGTGGGGAGTGGGGAGTGGGGAGTGGGGAGTGGGGAGTGAGGAGTGGGGAGTGGGGAGTGGGGAGTGGGGAGTGGGGAGTGGGGAGCAGTGAGCAGTTACCAGTGACTAGTGACTAGTTACCAGTTACTAGTTACCAGTTACCAGTTACCAGTTACCAACTGAAAATCAGTTTCGTGTCGAATGATCCTTAACATCGTACCCATCAACCTGTAAAATTCCTATCCTGACTCAAGTGAAGTGAGTAGTGAGTAGTGAGTAGTAAGTAGTGGTTAGTATTGATTGCTTAGCAATTGCTTTTGTCTGTCGTCCCATCTATAGTTCTACACACCCTACACCCTACACCCTACACCCCACTCACCACTCACCACTCACCACTCATAAAGGAACTACCCAGCATGATTGACACGATAGACAGTGCGATAGAAAACATTGTTGCTAGAGAAATTCTTGACTCGCGGGGTCGCCCTACTGTCGAGGCAGAAGTACATTTAATTGGGGGAGTGGTGGGACTCGCCCAAGTTCCCAGTGGAGCTTCTACAGGGACTTTTGAGGCGCACGAACTACGAGATGACGATAAGAGCCGTTATGGGGGTAAAGGGGTGCTGAAGGCGGTAGAAAACGTCAATTCCGCGATCGCCCCGCAGTTAACTCAAATGGATGTTTTGAACCAGGAAGCCCTAGATCGCGCCATGATTGCTCTAGATGGTTCCCCAAATAAAGCCAAGCTGGGAGCAAATGCGATTTTATCAGTGTCCCTAGCAGCAGCGAAAGCTGGAGCAGAATTGCTAGGAATTCCCTTATACCGCTATTTGGGTGGTCCTTTAGCAAACGTGCTACCTGTACCGTTGATGAATGTGATTAACGGCGGCGCTCATGCGGCAAATAATATCGATTTTCAAGAATTCATGATCGTTCCCGTTGGTGCTTCATCGTTTCGAGAGGCGCTGCGTTGGGGGGCAGAAGTTTTTACAGCTTTGAGTAAAGTATTGGACGATAAAGGACTATTAACTGGTGTGGGCGATGAAGGTGGTTTTGCGCCCAATTTAGAGTCAAACCAGGTAGCTCTAGAAATCCTGATGAGCGCGATCGCCAAAGCTGGTTACAAGCCAGGAGAGGAGGTAGCATTAGCTTTAGACGTAGCTGCTAGCGAGTTTTACAAAAACGGGCAGTATGTCTATGACGGCGCGGCTCATGCTCCAACAGAGTTTATCGAGTATCTGGCTAAACTAGTGGGTGAATACCCAATTGTCTCAATCGAAGATGGGTTGCATGAGGAAGATTGGCAGCACTGGCAGTTGTTAACTGAAAAAATTGGCGATCGCGTCCAACTCGTAGGCGACGATCTATTTGTGACTAATGCTACTCGCTTGCAAAAAGGGATCGAAACCAAGGCAGGAAATGCCATTTTGATCAAGCTGAATCAAATTGGTTCGCTGACAGAAACTTTAGAAACGATCGATCTAGCTACCCGCAACGGCTTCCGCTCAATTATCAGCCATCGTTCGGGAGAAACGGAAGACACGACAATCGCCGATTTAGCCGTAGCAACACGCGCAGGTCAAATCAAAACTGGTTCTCTCTGTCGCAGCGAACGGGTAGCAAAATACAACCGCCTGTTGCGAATTGAGGATGAACTAGGCGATCGCGCTATTTATGCTGGGACTGTGAAGATGGGACCAAAGTAGGAATTGGTAATTGGTAATTGGTAATTGGTAGTTGGTAGTTGTTTGATTTGATTTTTGACTTTCAACTTTTGACTTTTGACTTACCCATTACCCATTACCCATTACCAAATTCAGGGATAAAACCCCAATTTGGGCAATCCTAAACTTTCATCCCATCCCATCATCAGGTTCAAGCATTGAATGGCTTGTCCGGCTTGTCCTTTAATCAGGTTATCGATCGCTGACATGACGATTGCTCTACCAGTACGGGGATCGGTTTCGATGCCGATGTAGCAAAGATTGCTGCCACACGCCCACTTGGTTTGAGGATAAATTCCACTGTCGCAAATTGTCACCCACGGGCAATTGCGATAAAAAGCTCTGTAGATGGTAATTAAATCTTCTCTAACTAACCCAGGATCGCGTAGGGTAGCGTAAACTGTGGCGAGAATACCCCTTACCATCGGAACTAAGTGGGGGGTAAACTGTACCAATACTTGATGTCCAGCCAAATCACTACAAATTTGCTCGATTTCTGGGGTATGACGGTGACGGGCAACACCGTAGGCAGCAAAAGAGTTATCTGCTTCTGCTAGCAGTAGTCCAGTTTTCGCCTGTCTGCCACCGCCAGACGTGCCTGATTTTGCGTCGATAATTGCAGTTTCAGGTACGATTAAGCCTTGCTTTAACAGAGGTGCAAGTGCTAGAAGACTAGCAGTAGGGTAGCAGCCAGGACAGCCGATTAGTTGGCTATCGGCAATGCGATCGCGGTATAGTTCTGGTAAACCGTAAACTGCTTTTGCTGCCACAGCCATATCTTGACGCTGCTTGCCATACCAAATTTGATAAGTTTCTAAATCGCTAAATCTATAATCGGCAGATAGGTCGAGAACTTTACAGCCTTTATCGATTAACTGGGGAGTCATATCGCAAGCGAAACCGTTCGGGAGCGAGAGAAATACCACCTCACACCTCGCCGCGATTGTTTCTGGATCGACGGATTCGATTGGTTGCGCTACACGATGGGCTAAATGGGGGTAAATATCGGCAAACGACTTGCCAGCACTGCTATCGCCGCCCAAGTAGACGAGTTCTACTTCAGGATGATCCATTAACAATCTGACCAATTGCACCCCGCCATAGCCTGACGCGCCCACAATTCCTACCGATACGCGCCCTTCATTACCCATGACAAACAATCCTTATTATAAATAAATACGTCTTTAGTCCGAACGATCGCAATAGCTGTTTGTGCTTAACAAAAGCTATCTGTCTAAAGAAAGAAGTAAAAATTGGTATTTTATGCTACGTTGTCGCTTCATATCGTACCCCTACTGTCTTTTGTTTTTCATTCCCAATCTTTTGAATCGGCAAGTCAATTTCCGCAGCCAGGATTGTTGGCGATAAAAAATCAACTTTCGCTGCATTGTAATACTAAAAGTGAAATTTGATTGCAACAATTTTTTCAAATACACAAAACTATCCGCAACTGCATGAAAAAAACGCATCGAAAAATTGCGTCAAAGTTTTTTATACAGGCAACACTCCCCAGCTCGAATCTGGGGAGCTATTTTAAATTTATTTAAATTAAATTTATTTAAATGGTTCTAGTTGATCGACTCGCAACCAAATGTTCGGAGTGGGTACGTGTCCGAACACAACTAAAGCATAATCACCTTTAATATCTAAAACCTCCCCTTTAGTATCAAAAATATAGTTTGGAAAGCGAGAATCGCTAGCTTTTGCCTCTAGGCTATTTTCTAACTGTTCGCGCACGGCACGAACCATATCCCCTCTTTTGATTGCCATAAGCTGTGTAATGTCATCAAGCTACTACTTTTCGCATTGTAAAGCAGTAGTGAGTGAGTAGTGAGTAGTGAGTAGTAATTTCTCCCTCAGCTCTCATAGCTGGCATTGCGGACAAAAATGAGCCGATCGCCCAGCTAAACGAATCCTTTGTATGGGAGTATTGCAGATGCGGCAGGGTTTGCCTGCACGGTTATAAACCCAAGCTACGCCGCCATAGTTGCCGTTAATGCCTTCAACGTTGAGAAAATTGCTAAAAGTCGTACCACCAGCATTGATACTTGCTTCTAACACTTCTACAATGGCAGTTCGCAAACGCAGTATTTGAGGCGATCGCAAATTGGTACAAAGAGTTTCTGGTCTTAAGCCAGCGCGAAATAGTGCTTCGTCAGCGTAGATGTTACCGATTCCAGCGACGATCGATTGGTCTAATAAGGCGTTTTTGATCGGGCGACGGCGATTGCGTAGTTTTGCCGCAAAATACTCAACAGAAAAGTCTGGAGAAAACGGATCTGGTCCTAGCGTTGCCAATCCCGTCACGACTGATTCAACTACTTGTGCTGGCGGAACCCACCATATTTGTCCGAAGGTGCGTTGATCGACAAAGCGCAATTCCCAATTTTCGGTAAAAAACAATCGGACTCGCGTATGCTTGTGTAGCGGTTCGTCCCGTGGCAGCCATAATAACTGTCCGGTCATCCGTAAGTGGACGCAAAGCCAACTTGAGTTGGTAATTGGTAATTGGTAATTGGTGATTGGTAGTTGGTAGTTGCCCCTCTGCTCCTCTGCCCCTCTGCTCCTCTGCCCCTCTGCTCCTCTGCTCCTCTGCCCCTCTGTCTTCTCCCCTGCTCCCTGCTCCCTATTCCCTACCAGCTCTGCTAAAAGATACTTCCCGCGTCGATGCCATTGAGCGATCGCGGCTCCTGATATACCGTTGAGAAATTCTGCCACAGAAAACGGGTAGGCAATGGCGCGATCGAGCAACACATCCCCACCCGTAATTTCTCGATTCAGAGTGACTTGGTTTGCACCCCGTCGAACTGTTTCTACCTCCGGCAGTTCAGGCACAATTTACCGTTTTTCGGTTCCTTGGTTGCCACCACCTTCTACAAGCGGATCGCTACTACCAGATTCTTGCACGGCAGTACCTTTAGCGGTAGTTTGACCAGCTTGCCCTGTTTTGCGGATATCTTCCTGAATTGGGGTTTGCTGACCGCCAGAAGCTGTAGGCGTAGTTTTCTTGGCTTTCGCTTTTGGTTTTTCTACTTCTAGGAGTTCAAAATCGGCGAAGTTGTTAGTATTTACGCCAGCGTAGTTCACTTTATCAAAGCGAACGATAACGGGATACTTGATGCCGCTTTTGTCAACAGAAGCAACAAGACCAACATCTTGATACCAGTAGGATTCTCTTCTCAAGATCCGAACTTTAGAACCACGTTCAACCATGAGTATCTTCCCTGTTATAGATAATTGCTAATCGAGCAGGTTAATAGCATCAACATACAATGTTTTGGTAATCTCACTGTCAAGTGTTAAGTTATTTTTCTAAAGGAGACAGGAGACAGGAGACAGGAGTCAGAAGAAAGACAAAACTGGTTACTGGTCACTGGTCACTGGTCACTAATTCGCGCCAGCGAACTTGGACGAAATGAGCGAGCCGTCCGGTTTCGTCGCGAAAGGCTGTAATATCGACTATTGCTAAATTAAAGGGAATAGCTGTCGTAATATGGCGCTGTGCTAGCATTCCCAGTTCGGGGGTCAAATTGGCTGCGGCTGTTGCTGCTACTCCTAATCCAAGTATCTGCTCAATGGGCGATCGCGGTAGTAGCAAATGCATACCCATGATTAATCCCACGCCTAGGAGCATTCCTACAGATACATTCGTACCGCAACGAGGATGCAGGGCTAAATTCCACTCTCCGCTAGTCAGGCGTTGGAGAGCAACGCGCACCGCACGTTGTAGTTCGATTTTATTGACTTGACCGTAAATATAAAAACCTCGCTCTGTAGACAAACCGCCTAGCGATTCGTTGTCTGTTTGCGAGGATGAAAAGCGGGGATATGGCGATCGCTCCGACTGACTCAATAGCCAAACTGTAGCGTGTTCTAGTGCATGAACCTGCCGCAGCATTAACAGTTCTTTTAACCCAGGAACAAACGGCAGATATCTCACCAAGTCGGCATCTTGGGTAGGCTGAGGTGTAATTCCCTCCAGATTAAACCAGGGAATTAACGACTCAAAAACGTTGTCCGGCGCGAAATTGTTCATAGCAACACCGCTAATAGCAGCAGCCTAGCGAGAGATTTTTTTATTAATCTAGCGTTTACTGCTTTAAAGCTGTAAAGACGCGAAATTTCGCGTCTCTAAATACTGGGGAAATCTCGTGTCTTGACGACTTAGAAGATCTCGCGATCGCCACTCACAGGTAAAGGACAGCAGTTGACATCGTTGAGACAAACTTTTCCCCACTGTAAAGCCCATCGCACCAAAGATACGCGGTTATCTGTAGCTGTTTTGGTCAAAATATTACTAATATGATTGTCAACAGTACGCTTGCTAATTTCCAACTTTTCTGCTATCTCCTGATTGGTCAAGCCAGCAGCTACCAAATCGATAATTTGTAGCTCTCTTTCTGACAGGGAAACCGGATTTTGAGACTCGCCACCAGCCATGAGGTATATTTTCCTTAGTAGATCTACTCACTCTCCTTTCTCAATTTTAGAGGATTCTTCTAGTGACGAGCCTCTATCGTTTTAGTGGTTCTACTAGTATTTTTGCTCTATTAGTTGATGACTGACCGGAATAAGGCTGTAATAAATTTAGTAAAGCTTAATTAAGTAATATTTGTTACTGAAAGAGTGAGTAGTGAGTAGTGAGTAGTGAGTAGTGAAGATAAAGTGTGGGGTGTGGGGTGTGGGGTGTGGGGTGTGGGGAGCAGGTGGGCATGTGGGCATGTGGGCAGGTGGGCAGATGGGCAGGTGTGCTGGTGAGCAGAGGAGATTAAATTCTTCTGACTCCTGACTTCTGACTCCTGACTCCTTTCTACTGATAACTGATAACTGATAACTGTTTCTGTTGTAGGGTATTGGTAAAACCGTACGTTAATTAAATGCTGGCTGGAATGAGTAATTCTCGCGTGCTGTGTTTGGGTGAAATTTTGTTCGATCTCATTGCCGACCAACTAGGGCGATCGCTAGAGCAAGTTGAGTCTTGGACTCCCTATCCTGGCGGCGCACCTGCTAATGTCGCCTGTGGTTTGGTGAAGTTGGGTACGCCAGCTAGTTTCATTGGCTGCGTAGGTAAAGACGAACCAGGAAACAACTTAATTCAGGTGTTGGCAACAGTGGGAGTCGATACGACTGGAATTCAACGTCATCCTACAGCACCGACACGGCAAATTTATGTCGTCCGTACTGAGTCGGGCGATCGCATCTTTGCAGGGTTTGCCGACTACGACACGACAGAGTTTGCCGATACGCACCTACAAGCATCTCTGTTACCTGTATCCTTGTTTGAAAACGCTGATTTTCTTGTATTAGGGACTCTAGAACTTGCCTATCCTCAAAGCGGTGCTAGCGTCCGCCGTGCCTTACAACTGGCAGACCAATACAACGTCAAAATCGTACTGGATGTCAACTGGCGACCTGTATTTTGGCAAGATACCGATAAGGCTGTAGAGACAATTCTAGAAATCGTGCCGCAAGTTGATTTTCTCAAGCTTTCAAAAGAAGAAGCCCTACTGCTGTTTCAAACTGCCGATCCAGGAGCGATCGCTTATCGTCTCAATACGGCTGAAGGAGTCCTGATCACTGACGGGGACAAAGGTTGTTCTTACTGCTTGTCAGAAAATGAAGGCAAACTGCCTAGTTTTTCCGTTCCTGTCGTTGAAACCACAGGCGCAGGCGATAGCTTTGTTGCTGGCTTCGTTCATCAGTTATCAAAATTGGGAATCCACAGCCTTGCCGATGCCAAAATCGCCAAACAAGTCGTCACCTATGCTACTGCAACTGGGGCGCTGACAACTACTAAACCAGGGGCGATCGCAGCCCAACCAACCGCTGCTGAGGTGGAAGCCTTTTTAGAAGGTAGGGGTGAGGAGTTAGGGACGACAGTGTAGAGACGTTACATGTAACGTCTCTACACTGATAACTAATAACTGTTCACCGATTAGGCATGTTGCCTGGAGCAGATGGAGTTGAGAAGGACGGATTCTGTCTTGTTGGTGTAGGTACAGTTTGTGCAGGCGTTTGTGGAGCAAAACCACTTCTGGAGCCATTGGTGGGGGTAGCATTCATACCACCCTCTCCAGTGCTATTCAAACCGCTAGGAGCGATCGCGCTTTGGCTGGGAATAGCCGAAGGATTGCCAGGAAGATTTGTCGTGTTGGGGTTTACACCTGTCGTTCCTGCACCACTATTTGGGCTAAAGGGATTGAGATAAGTAAAGTCATTACCTTTCGCAGGTTCGAGATTTGGTAACCGAGACGATGATTGAGACATGGAAGAACTACCGCCAGCAGCACGACTGTAGGTAGTTGATAAATTGCTGCCAGGGCTAGCACCATAGGGACTATTGCCGATGCTAGCAGGAGTCTGGTAACGCCTAATTGTCGATTGGGAGTAAGGATTATCTATATTGTTGGACGATGTATCGTTTAACGATGCAGACGATCGCTGCCGATTTGCTACCCGTTCGTCTACTGGCTCTGCTGTGTCTAAGGCGTTGCTACCGCCATCGCCACCCAAGAAATTACTACCATTTCCACTGCCAAAAGTATCGCTTTCTGTTGCACCAAAACTGCTGTCCGTAGGGAGATCGACGGGGTTCGTTGTATCAAGGGGTGGGGCTTGACTCGGTACGACATCGGCTGTCCCTGAAGGATTTTGTCCGCCGTTTGGGTTGCCCACAGCACCTGTACTTGAAGCAACTGGCGAGCGGGGAGGCTGTAGTGACAACAAAGGAATGCAGAGCAAGACTCCACCGCCAACAATTGCCGCGATCGCTACTGCCATTTTTTGTCGCGGACTCAAGTAATTATAGGTTCTGACGATATTACGCATATTCATTTCAATATTTCCTCTCTTTAAAAGTTGAACTAAAGTTGAACTAAAGTTGAACTAAAGTTGGACTATGGCACTGATTGGCGATTCGTCATTTGCAATTACCAATGACAAATGACGAATGACCAATGACACATTACAAAAATTCCCTTGGATCGGTGACGTAACCTGTTAAAGCAGAAGCGGCTGCGGTGTAGGGCGAAGCGAGATAAATCTGTGCTGACTTATCGCCCATGCGACCAGGGAAGTTGCGGTTAGTGGTAGAGACGCAAACTTCCGGTTTGTTCATCCGCCCAAATGTGTCTTTTGGTCCCCCCAAACAAGCAGCGCAGGAGGGAGCGGCAGGTTCGATACACCCAGATTGTAGGAAGATTTCTGATAAAGTCTGCCCTTCGTATTTGATGGTAAATAAGTCGTTGTAGACTTTTTGCGTGGCAGGTACGAGGTAGGTCGGTACTTTAACTTGCTGTCCTTTGAGGATATGGGCGGCGTGGATAAAGTCTTCGGTTTTACCTCCCGTGCAGGAGCCGATATATACGCGGTCTATCTTGACATCTCTGCATTCTCGTGCTAAGGCGCGGTTATCTGGAGAGTGGGGTTGAGCGACGACAGGCTCTAACTGCGAGACATCGTAACGGCGATCGCTGTAAAATTTTGCATCGGCATCGGTGTAGACTGGCTCGAAAGGTTTAGTAGTACGGGCGCGGACGTACTCGAAGGTAGTTTCATCAGCCGCGATCGTGCCATTTTTGCCTCCGGCTTCAATCGCCATATTACACAGGGTCATGCGGTCTTCCATTGTCATGCGGCTGACAGTTTCCCCTGTAAATTCCATCGATCGATAGTTGGCTCCAGCAACGCTAATATCGCCGATAATTTGCAAAATCAGGTCTTTTGCGAGCAGGTAATTGGGCATTTCGCCATCGAGGACAAATCGCATGGTAGCAGGAACTTTAATTAGCAGCTTGCCCGTGCCTAAAATAAATGCTGCATCGGTGTTGCCAATTCCAGTAGCGAACTGACCGAAAGCACCAGCGTTGCAGGTATGGGAGTCCGTCCCAAACAAAACTTCTCCAGGACGAGTATGCCCTTCTTGAGCCAGGGCAATATGACAAACCCCTTTATAATCTGGATTAGCTTTAAAATTGCCGCGATCGGTGATGTCGTAGAAATATTTAATTCCCTGTTCTTGAGCGAAATCGCGCAGAATATCTACGTTGCGGTTGGCGCGTTCGTCAGCAGTAAAGATGTAGTGATCTGGAATGAGGACGATCTTTTCAGGGTTCCACACTTTCGCATCCGCGCCAAACTCGCGTTTAAAGACACCGATAGTTCCTGGTCCACAGACATCGTGGGTCATCAGCAAGTCAACATCCACCCAGATATTTTCTCCTGGTTCTACGGTATTTCGACCGGAGGCTTTAGCTAAGATTTTTTCTGTCAGGGTCATCCCCATGGCGATCGCGTTCCTTTCCAACAGATACCTACTATATCAACTCTATGTTAGATGGTTATCGGTTGTTGCGTTGAACTATACAGCTACAGCCTTACGGGTACAGCTTTTGTGTTGCTGTTGCGCGCATAAATGCTAAACGCGATCGAGTATCTGTCAAAAATAGATGGTATTTTTGCAGCTTCACCCAAGTATCGCCAGCTTGAAGCAGGTTGTTGGCAAGCCGAAAGCTGTCTGCTGTCTGCTGGCGTTTCGTTCTTTCTTTAAGGAATACGGTTGACAAAGAAGAAGATTGATGGCTTTAAAGTTGCGCTTAAATGGAAACGACGGCGCAACCGTCCACAACACCTCACGCACCACTCTCTCACTCACCAATAACCAATGACTGCATTACATAAAGCCTCTGGTCGCTGGCGCTTAGGGCTGGGGTTATCTTTGTTAACTGTATTGCTATGGGGCGTGTTGCCGATCGCTTTAAAGGTGACTTTGCAACAGCTTGATGTCTATACGGTGACTTGGTTCCGCTTTTTCAGTGCCTTCGGCATCCTGGCTATTTACTTGACTGTACGGCAAAAGTTACCGACAGTAGGGCAAATTCGTGCCGCTTCTGGCAAATTACTAGCGATCGCTACAGTATTTTTAGGAATCAATTATCTTTGCTTTCTTCAAGGCTTAGCCTTAACTTCTGCCAACAACGCTGAGGTGCTGATCCAATTAGCGCCTGTGTTATTTGGGTTAGGGGCGATCGCGATTTTTAAAGAACGCTATACTCTGCGACAATGGGCAGGCATGGCTGTGCTGGTTTTGGGTTTGAGTCTATTTTTTCACGAACAATTAAATAGTTTAATTACAGCCACCAGTCAGTACTTACTCGGTAGTAGCATCCTTGTCCTTGCCGCACTTACCTGGGCGATTTATGCCTTGGCACAAAAACAACTGCTCCAGAAACTGTCTTCCGCTCATATTATGCTGATTATTTACGGCGGTTGTACTTTGATGTTCAGCCCTTTTGCTACACCCGCCAAGCTGCTTGCTCTCAGTCCCCTTCACTTAGGGATGCTAATTTTCTGTGGCTTGAATACCTTAATTGCTTACGGTGCTTTTGCTGAAGCGTTGGAACACTGGGAAGCTTCGCGCGTGAGTGCGGTTATTGCTTTGGCTCCGTTGTGTACTTTGGTTGCAGTCGATGTAGTTGCCTCGCTGATGCCGAGTTTAATTGCACCAGAACCACTGACATTGTTGGGATTTATTGGGGCAATTTTGGTAGTGACTGGTTGTATGGCGATCGCTCTAGGTAAATCTAGTTCGGTTCGTCCCTAGTAATTAATACCGTAATTTTGCCGAGATTGCGCTCTGCCCTCGACTCGAAATCAGTACTTCTACTGTAGAACTGAAAACTCCATCAGCTCTATTTTCATCATGAAATAACAAGAAATCATTTACAGATCGTGATAGTAGTTGCTGGCAGCGATTATACTCAGATAAACCCGATTCAAACAGATGATAGCTTTTACCTACCATCTTGTGCCATGAGCTGCATTGCTTTCGTTGCTGGTACGTACTTACCCGCAAGCTGTAGTGTTTCAGACTACACTGCTCGCTTACATGCCTGCCTCCGCGATCGCGGCATAGAATCTGTCGTGCTGACAACTCACTACGCCGTAGAAGCAGCTTACGATCCTCATGCTTTGGGAGTCGTGCATGGATGGCGGTGGACGGATCTAAAGGCTTTGGTAAAAGCGGTATGGGATAGCGGTGCGGATGCTCTACACATTCAGTATCACCCGCGCATCTACGGTTATCGAGCCGCGATCTTGCTCCTACCGTTGCTGTTACGCTTATCTGGATGGCGATCGCCAATTATCGTTACCGTACACGAATATGGTAGCTGGGAATGGCAAAGTCAAGTGTTACCAGTTCAGTTTTCAGCGTGGTTGAAGCGATGGGGACAGCGGTATCAGTGGTGGGATCGAGAAAGTGGATTTTTGCTAACGTTAAGCGATGCCGTAATTACTAACATACCAGCAGCAAAAAGCCTCATTCAAGCTAGATTGCCTAACATGGATCGTCGCTTACACGCTGCTACAGAGCCAATCGATTGTCCGGAAAAACAAACACAACAAGGTGAAACCAGTCAAGTTTGTATCGAAAGTTTTAACTGGCAAAATATTACTCAACAGCACCTAGAAATTTATCAGAGTTTGGTAATTAGTAATTAGTAGTTGGCAGTTGGTAGTTACAACCAAACTGACGATGGCTGAGTACAATAGAAGGCGTTTGAGGCGAATGCCGCAAAAACTTTGGTTCGTCTGCGAAACGTTGGCACAATTATCGCCTGCGATCGCACTACGTGAATGCAAATTTTGTTAATAAGTGGACAGTGGGTGGACAACGCTGAATTGATTTCGCCTAATTTTTTGAATTATATAGCAAATCTAGTCAACCACCAATTACCCATTACCAATTACCCATTACCAATTACCCATTACCAAAAAACAATTTTTCTATCTCCTTGGAGATGACACAAATATTCCACTTTGCCATATTCATCGAGATGGCTCTGCATCTGGCAAAGAGGAGATTTAGCAATGAGAATCAAGACAGTTATTAGTTTGTTACGCGAGACATTTACTGAATGGAACGAAGATAAAGCTTCGCGGCTAGCCGCAGCATTGGCATATTACACGGTATTTTCCCTCGCTCCTTTATTGATTATTGCGATCGCCATTGCTGGAGCAGTATTTGGTGAAGAAGCCGCCAGAGGCGAAATTGTCGGACAAATTCAAGGTTTGGTAGGTCAAGATGGCGCAGAGTTTATTGAAACTGCGATTGAAGGTGCTAGCAAACCTCGCGCCGGAACGATCGCTTCTCTGATTAGTATCGCGGTTCTACTATTTGGTGCTTCTGGTTTGTTTGCTCAATTGCAAGACTCTTTAAACACAATTTGGGAAGTTCAGCCGAAACCAGGACGGGGCTTAATCGGCATCTTGCGCGATCGCTTTTTATCGTTCACGATGGTATTGGGTGTAGGTTTTATGCTGCTCGTTTCTCTGGTTCTCAGTGCGGGTTTAGCAGCAGTGGTGAATTTTTTTGGTAATTTATTCCCAGTAATTAGCGGATTATTGCAGTTTGCTAACTTCTTCCTTTCTTTTGCCGTGACGACACTGTTATTCGGACTGATCTACAAAGTCCTACCAGATGTCAAAATTGCCTGGAGCGATGTTTGGAGCGGTGCGATCGTCACTTCGCTGCTATTCTCTATTGGTAGGTTTGCTCTAGGATTGTACCTTGGTAATAGCAGTTTCGGTTCTACCTACGGCGCAGCGGGTTCGGTAGTCATTATCTTAGTTTGGGTTTACTACGCCGCTCAAATCCTCTTTTTCGGTGCAGAGTTCACGCAGGTTTATGCCAGAAGATACGGTTCTCGAATTGTACCAGCAAAAAATGCCATGCCACTAACGGAAACAAACCGCGATCGCTCTAGTCGTCGCGGGAGGAATAGGGGATAGGGACAAGGGGGACAAGGGGGAAGTTTCTAACAGGTAGATTATTTCTAGTTAAATATAGTAAGAAATATCTATCTGAAGGTAGTTGGTCACGGATGAGAGGTGTTGGGTGAGTCATGCCTGCCTACACTTGAAGTTCTCAAGGTGGTTAGCAATAGATTAGTTGTTAAGTTGCCAGTCTGAGTTGGGATTACCTCCCAACAAATGACAAATGACAAATGACAAATGACAAACGACAAATGACAAAAATAAAACGTCGTCCCCCCCGCAAACCAATTATTCAGCTTGTAAGACAGAATGGACGGTTGAACGTTCAAGGTATTAATAAATGGTACAACTATTGGCGCGATCCCTACCATTTATTGATCGTGATGCCTTGGTTTTGGTTTCTGGGATTAGTAGCCTCCGGATACATTCTACTCAACTCTTTATTTGCTCTTGCCTATTTATTACAACCAGGTAGCGTCGCTAATGCTCGTCCTGGTAACTTTTGGGACGCTTTCTTCTTTAGCATCCAGACAATGGCAACCATTGGTTATGGTGTGATGAATCCGCAAACTGATTACGCTAACGTCCTAGTCGCGATCGAATCTTGGGTGGGTTTGTTGGGTGTAGCAATGGGAACGGGAATTGCTTTTGCTCGTTTCTCCCGTCCTACAGCACGAGTGGTTTTTAGCCAGGTGGCTGTTGTAACAAAGTTTGACAATATTCCAACTTTGATGTTTCGCGTGGCAAATAAGCGCCGCAACCAGATTATTGAAGCGCACATTAGAGTTGCGTTGGTAAGGGATGAAGTCAATGCTGAGGGAGAGTTTATTCGCCGAGTTTACGATATGCCTTTGGTGCGTGCTAACAATCCGATTTTTATCCTCTCTTGGACGGTGATGCATCCGCTGGACGAATATAGTCCCTTGTATGGGGCTACTGCGGCAGATCTAGAAGCAGCAGAAACAATGCTGGTAATTACGCTAACTGGTATTGATGAGACTGTTTCTCAAACGATTCACGCCCGTCACACATATGTTGCTTCCGAGATTTTATGGCATCATCGGTTTGTCGATATTTTGTTGCGGAAGTCTGATGGGCGACGCTATATCGATTACAACCACTTTCATGAGGTCATGCCCAGTTCTAGCGAAAGGATAGAGGAAAATGGAGTCGTATCCCGATCGCCGCGATCGTAAGAATACACGCAGTTATGCCATTTTAGGAACGGGGGCTTTGGGTGGATATTATGGTGCTTGTCTGCAACGGACTGGTTTAGATGTCCATTTTTTGTTTCGTAGCGATTACAGTCATGTCGTTCAACACGGTTTAGTTATAGAGTCAACCGACGGTGACTTTATCCTACCCCAGGTAAATGCCTACAAAGATGTTAAGGATATGCCGCGTTGCGATGTCGTGGCGATCGCGCTGAAAACAACTCAAAATCACCTGCTGCCTCAATTATTACCTCCAGTCCTCAAAGAGGATGGGGTGGTCTTGGTATTGCAAAATGGTTTGGGGGTAGAAGCAGCGGTAGCTGAGATTGTTGGTTCTCACCACGTTATCGGTGGTATGTGTTTTGTCTGCGCGAATAAAGTTGCCCCAGGACGCATCCGTCATTTAGATTACAAGGCGATTTCTTTAGCAGAAAACACTGCTAGCGATCGTGCTGCGGGAATTACCGCACGGATGCAGCAAATTGCTACCGATTTTACATCTGCTGGCATTCCCATCGATTTATCTGAAGATTTACTTTTAGCGCGTTGGCAAAAGCTGGTATGGAATATCCCTTACAACGGTTTATCTGTAGTGCTGGATGCTCAAACCGATGAGTTGATGGCAGATGGATCGACTCGCGCTTTGGTAGAAGATTTGATGGCGGAAGTCGTAGAAGGTGCGGCTACGTACGATCGCCACATTCCCAATAGTTTTGTCCAAAACATGCTCGATCGCACCGTCAAAATGAAGCCCTACAAAACTAGCATGAAGATTGACTACGACTTGAAGCGTCCTTTGGAAGTCGAAGCAATTTTTGGCAATCCCCTACGTGCAGCTCAACAAGCTGGTGCTAATTTATCTCAAATTCGTACTTTATATCAGCAGTTAAAGTTTTTGGATCGGAAAAATCAGAAGTAGAGTTTACTAAATTTAGGTATCGTGATAGGATAAGCTTACTTCATAATAGAAATATGTTCGCAATTTTATTTTTAGTACAGATTTTTATTATACTATAAACTTTATAGTACCACGAGTGCAAACAAAATCATAGTGGTATTTTAAAAAACTAGACGAATAAAAGATAAATATCTGCGTTCATCTGCTTTAATGCCAATCCTCTTCAGAACGAGTAGTTAAAGGTTGAATCACCCGCGCGATCGCCTGTTGGACGAACTCGCGAATAAACTCATCTCTGCGACTTAATTGAAACTGCTGCTGTACGACTTCGGCAATTCCACCATCACCCCAATCGCGATCGCGGCGGAAATATTCAATAAAACTTCTACCAGCAATGCGAGTTAAATAAGCCGCAGTCACGGCTTGAATAGCCCTACCAATAATAAAAGTGGGAATAGTTAATTGCAAAGCAGCAGTCAGTAATTGAAATGCTCCTTTGACAATGCCCAAGCTTGCCAAAATCTTCCCTAAAGACAAAGCAAGTTCTTTACCCCGTTCGATATTTAATTCGCAACCGTAAACGCTGCCAATTTCTACTACCATTTGAGCGTTAACAGCCGCAGTTGCCAGTAAATCGACAATCGGTATAGGCGTAACCAACACCGTACCCGCCACAATCCATTGATATCTTTCGACAACTTTCTCAGCTTGTTGTCGCTGTTGAGTATCGAGTAGCTGACGTGCTTCTTCTCCCAAACGATGAGATTGCAAGAGAATATTATCGGCAATTAACTCCTCTCCTTCTTGCCGTAAAATATCCGCTATGCGTCGGAGTAAAGGAGACACTGCTATATCTGGCTGAAAGATTTCTCCGTCAGGCAGAGTCACGGGTTGAGGGTTAGCAGCGATCGCCACTACATCATTTGGCGGAACTAAATCTTTTACCCTTTCGCGCAAACGGGCAAGAATTTGTTCTTTGTCCTCATCGGCATATAAATCTGTTTTATTCAGAACGAGTAGCGATCGCTTGCCAATTTGAATTAACGCCCGTAAAGGTTCGTATTCCGATTTGCGTAAATCGTTATCAACCACAAATAACAATAAATTTGCCTCGGTTGCCAACTGACGCGCTAACTGTTCTCGTTCGGTTCCCGCCACCCCAGCCTCTTGAATCCCTGGAGTATCGGTAATCAGAATTTTGCGTTCCAATCCTTTCAACCGCAAAGTATAAGTTTGCCCTACCGTCGTCGTTCCCATCGGTGCGGCAATTTGTCCGACAATCCGCCCAAAAATGGCATTTACCAGCGAAGTTTTTCCAGCCGAACCCGTACCAAATACGACAACTTGCAGATTTCCCCGCGCCAGATTTTCTTCAATCTCCCGCGATCGCTCGATGAAAGCTTGTCGCGCTACCTCATCTTGAATTTGGCTCACTTGCTGTTTTACTGCCGAGAGATTTTCAGTAGCAGCATCCGTTTTTTGCGGTGGAATCTGAGTTTGTTGCGCCTGTCTCTGCTGTTTTCTCTGTCGCGATCGCCTTTCTCCCCGTTGAATGACTAGTATGTAATAGACAATCGCCCCAATCAGCGCCAACACCAGCCCGATAATTAAAGCGATCAGGAAGTTACACATTAAAGGAGAATACTGACACACTTGAGCAATCTGTGCCACAGAACTCACCAGCCACAGAACTAACCCCAAGGCAACAGCAATTCCAGCAATAATAGCGATCGGGCGCAGTCGTTTCATCAATTACGACCAGACAAAGTAACTACCCCAATCTTAGTCTGGATGGTCATTTGTTATTTGTCATTTGTGTTCCCACTTCTGACTCCCGACTCCCGACCATTAGTGTCAACTTAAGCTGCAAATAGCTTCACTTTTGGCTTTGTCACCCGCCTGGAACTAAAGTTCAAGGCTAACAACTTAAGTCTACTCAAGTAGACTCAAGATTTTGGGGATATTTTAGTCATCTTCAGATGACTTTTGCTATTAGCAAGGAACTTCAGTTCTTTGCGGGAAATAAGTCTCACGTTAAGTTGACACATATGACTCCCGACTCCCGACTCCCCACTACTCACTACTCACTACTCACCACTCACTTTTAAGATATATTAAGAAAGCTGAACGGTGGGAGTAAAGCTTTGAGTTTAGAAGCGATCGCGGTTGCGCCGACAACAGGGACGAAACCAGCAGGATTAATTGTCGTGTTGCACGGCTGGGGGGCAAATGCTGAAGATTTAGCCTCTCTCGTACCTTTATTAAACTTAACTGAATATCAATTTTTGTTTCCTAATGCCCCCTTTCCCCATCCCTACACTTCCGTAGGTAGAATGTGGTACGACCTTTCTAGTCAAGAATACAAAGGCGTAAGTGAAAGTCGGCAAATCTTGAAAGATTGGCTGCTTTCCCTAGAAAATGAAACAGGCGTACCCCTAGCGAAAACAATTTTGACTGGATTCTCTCAAGGGGCGGCGATGACTTTGGATGTAGGATTAGGCTTACCCTTGGCGGGTTTAATTGCCTTAAGCGGGTACATGCATCCCCTCTCCCAACCTTTAGATGAAGTACCACCAGTATTAATCGTGCATGGTAAGCAAGATACTGTCGTACCGCTCAAAGCTGCCCAATATGCTAGAGATAATTTAATCGCCTTGGGTGCAACCGTCCAGTACCGAGAATTTGACATGGGACACGAAATTCGTCCAGAGGTACTACCGCTAATTCAGAAATTTGCCTCTGAGGTATTGCAATGACAGTTATCAGTTAACAGTTATCAGTTATTAGTGACCAACTACCAACTACCAACTACCAATTACCCATTACCAAAAAAAAGATTTGCTTAACAAGTATCAAACTTGCGATCGCAATCCGTTAACTTGCGGAGATCGATCCCTTTTAAAGTGAGTAATATATATAGGGGGACAAAGAAAGTTAGAAGTCAGAAGTCGTAAGTCAGAACCAACTGATAACTGATAACTGATAACTGATAACTGGTCACTGATTCTGGGGAGGATCGCGTTATGATGAAGTCTTTGAGCATTTCTCGACAAGATATTGCTGCTATGTCAGCAATAGACGTGTCAGAATTGGCAACTCGTCTAGAACAAGATAATTACACCAATGTTTTTGATGGGTTACAGGACTGGCATTTACTACGGGCGATCGCGTTCCAACGTCCAGAGTTAGTAGAACCATATATTCATCTCCTCGATTTAGAACCTTACGACGAATCTTGAAGAATTTTGGATTTTGGATTTTAGATTTTAGATTGGCTTGACTCGTGAGAGTAAAACCATCAGTGAATATTAACTAGATTCAATATGCAATTGCCCGATAATCCAAAATCCAAAATCGGCAATCTAAAATCGCCTGGGCGAGTACTAGTTGGAATTAGTGGGGGGATTGCAGCTTATAAGGTTTGCGAAGTCATTTCTACACTGTTTAAGGCTGATGTGGAAGTAAAGGTTATCCTTACCGACTCTGCCCAACAATTTATCACTCCACTGACAGTATCCACTCTGTCACGCCATCCAGCCTATACGGATGCAGATTTTTGGCAAACTACCCATCAACGCCCCCTACACATCGCCTTGGGAGAATGGGCAGATATAATGCTAATTGCCCCCCTGACGGCAAATACACTGGCAAAATTAGCCTACGGTATGGCTGACAACCTGCTAACAAATACCGTGTTGGCTTCCACTTGTCCCGTATTGCTAGCCCCAGCCATGAATACAGAAATGTGGCAACAATTAGCAGTACAGCGCAACTGGCAACAGCTATTGACAGACAGCCGATTTTATGATATCTCCACAGGATATGGGTTGCTAGCCTGCGATCGCGTTGGTGCGGGGCGGATGGCAGAACCAGCAGAAATTGTGACTCAAGTTCGCTCTTTATTATTTACGTCCGGTAAACGAGACTTATTGGGGAAGCAAGTTTTAATTAGTGCAGGTGGAACGCGAGAATATCTCGATCCAGTCCGATTTATCGGCAACCCCGCCACGGGTAAAATGGGGTTGGCTTTGGCACAAGCAGCCTTAAATCGAGGGGCAGACGTAACCCTAGTGCATGGTATTGTCAACGAAAAGCTACCATCAGGAGTGCGATCGCTACCCGTTGTCAGTGCCGAGGAAATGGAAAGGGCAATGCTAGAGTGTTTCCCAACTGCCGATATTACCATCATGGCGGCGGCTGTGGCAGACGTAAAACCTGCAAGCTACAGTCACGAGAAGTTAGCCAAGCGATCGCTACCCGAAAGTTTACCTTTAGCACCCGTAACAGACATCTTAGCTGAGTTAGGACAGCGCAAACAGCCCCAACAAATTTTGATTGGCTTTGCTGCCCAAACAGGAGATATGGTAACTCCAGCCCTAGAGAAATTGCACCGCAAAAAATTAGATGCGATCGTTGCCAATCCGATCGATAAACCCGATAGTGGATTTGGCAGCGATAACAACCAAGCAATTTTTTTAGATCGAAAAGGAAATCAAATTGCGATCGCACCTGGAACTAAATTAGAAATGGCACATCGGATATTTGATTTGGTAATTGGTCATTAGTCATTTGTAGTTAGTTATTTGTCATTTGTAGTTAATTACTAGTTTTTGACTTTTTAACTTTTGACTTTTGACTTACCCCTGATTGACTATTACCTGCATCTGCTTTAACAAGCATAAAGATTGCCAAAAATTGAGAATATTTTTCCCTACTTGTTGCGGTTGAAAGAAGTGAAAAAAGTGTCCGCCGTCAGAATGAAAATAGAGGCGATCGCTTGCTTTTAACCAAGGTTTCCATTTATGTAATTCAGTCGGTTCTACAATCGAATCTTCTAAACTTCCACAAACCATTAACGGTACGGCTACGCCACTAGGAGGTAAACTAACTCTTTGCCAGAGAGAATGAGGTGAAAGCGAACAATCTAAATCTCGTTCTAAAATATGCGCCAAGTTCTCAATCGTGCGATCGTCATAACAACCAAATAAATTATAAGCCATTGTTGTTAAAACTTTTTTTCGATTTAAAGTCTTTAAATGAGTGTAATAGTGAACTTGCCAATCAAGAGTTACATCTGCACCTACAGCTAAGAGCGTTAAAGAAGCTATTTTTTCGGGATATTGACGCGCGTACAACAATCCTAATAAACCACTAGTACCGTGTCCGATTAAGTGAATGGGATGAGGTACATTTTTGAGATAATCGTGCAGCAACCCTATGGCAACATCAAGAGAACTAGCTTCATCTTGAGTCTGCAAATATTCCCAACGAGCAATTGCAACTCGTTTAGATAAATAACACAGTAAAGGCTGTTCAAAGCAGCGCCAACTAGAACTAGTATTCAACCACAGATAACGAGGATGTGACATGAAAGATTCCTTTGTAAATTAGATGATTAGTAGGTGCGTTAATTAACGCATCCTATGAATTTGTATTAGGTGGGCATTGCCCACCCTACTATTAAATCGCCAATTATCAATTACCCATTACCATTTATCATTAGCTAAACACCAAACTCATTTTTAAGTTGCGCTACCCAAGCTGCTACTCTTTCATCGGTCAAATCGGATTGATTATCTTCATCTATTGCCAACCCAACAAACTTACCGTTCTTTAGAGCTTTAGATTCATTGAAATCGTAACCATCTGTAGACCAATAGCCTACAGTTTTACCACCCAACTCAGAAATCTTCTCTTCCAAAATACCCATGGCATCCTGAAAGTTATCGGCATAACCAATTTGATCGCCCGTACCGAAATAAGCCACCTTTTTACCGCTGAAATCAATATTGTCTAAATCTGGAAAGAAGCCATCCCAATCACTTTGTAGTTCGCCAATATTCCAAGTAGGACAAGCAATAATCAGATTTGTATACTCCTCAAAATCGCTTTCATCTACATCAGCAATGTTGTGTAAATCTACTACATCTGCACCAAATCCGCTTTGAATCGATTCGACAACCATTTCAGTTTTGCCCGTAGTAGACCCGTAAAACAAACCAATTTTTGCCATTCTATTCTCCTGAAATTATTCTGTTTGACATGAGTTCTGTTTTGAAAATCGGGAGTCGGGAATTGGGAGTCGGGAGTGGGGAATGGAGTGTAAGGAATTGGTAATTATTGCTCCCTCAGCCCCCATTCTTCGCGCCCTACGCTCCCTCAGCCCTCTTCTAGCCCCCAATCATGGGAATTACCTGAAATAAATTCAGGTTATTTAAAAGCAAGTAAGCAAAGATTGCTCCGCCAATTCCACCAATGAAGAAACCAGTCGAAAACTGGCTCCAGTTGTCTACAGTTTGCAAAGACTCTGGTACGTTTGGTACTGTGACTGCAAAAGTTGGTCGCCCGACAGTTACCAAGTGTTTTTCCAATGAAGTGCTACCGTAAATTGAGAAACCAATCGTGAGGATGACAATTAAACTGCCTGCGGCTAGTAGACCGAGCAAATTACTGGCGCGATCGCCGTGTAACGAACCTAGCGAGCCTAATATCGTAAAAGGACCAACCAACCAATAACCGTGAGCCATGCCAATTTCCAACCCCCGCGACAGAGGAGTGATACCAGGGCGGTAAATTGGTAAGTATTTCAGAAAATTCAGCGTCAGATCGCTAGCATCAATAGAGAATAAGCGATCGCCCGTTTGAGGATTTGTCAGTGGTGGCTGAATCAAGTCGCCCTTGCGTAAATCGAACCCAGCCGCGATCGCACGGGCGCGCAGGGCGTGCCAAATGTGACCGAGTAGAAATATGACAGCCAGGACGAAATGAAAAGATACCAACCAACCACGGCTAGAAACAATCCCTGGAGAACTTTCTAAAGTGCGAATCGGACCGTAGAAAACTTCGGGATAAGCGGTATTATTCACCGAGGCAAAGTACGCCGCGAAAAAGCCCATGTAAGCTACAGCGCCAATACTATAAGACAGATACGCTTCACCTGAGTAAATTAAGACTCGACGCGCCCAAGCAAACGGCTGAGTCAAGATGTGAAAAATGCCGCCGCCAAGTAACATCAAACCAACCCAGATGTGACCGCCAACAACATCTTCTAAGTTGTTAACAGCCGCCATTCCTTCCGAACCCCAAGCACCGAACAAGTAGCCAAAAATGCGAACTGGGTTCAGCGTCGGATGATTGATAACTCTGACATCTCCGCCGCCAGCTACCCAAGGATCGAACAATCCACCCCAGAACATTGCCTTGGCGACTAGCAGCAAAGCACCCAAACCTAAAAGCATCAGGTGAATGCCTAAGATAGTCGTCATCTTATCTGTATCTTTCCAGTCATAACCGAAAAAGCCAGCCCAAGTAGGATTGTCTTCTAACACCTCTGGTCCGAGTAAAGAGTGATAAATACCACCCGCCGCCAGAATTACCGAAGGAATTAAATGCAAAACGCTGATGACAAAGTAGGGGTAGGTACTGACAACTTGCCCGCCAGCACCGACACCAAAACCGAGAGTTGCTAAATGAGGTAGCAAGATTAACCCTTGGTCGTACATCGGTAAGCTAGGGTTGTAACGAGACAACTCAAACAGAGTCATTCCCCCAGCCCACAAGAGTATTAATGCAGAGTGGGCAATATGAGCGCCCAATAACTTGCCCGATAGATTGGTGAGCCGAAAGTTACCAGCCCACCAGCCAACTTCAGGAATTTGGTTTCTGTACGGACTGTCAGAAATTACTGCTGTCATTTATGCCTTCCTTGAGAAATATTTGCATTTTCTGCTGTTGAGAGCCAGAAGATAGTTGAATTTGTTGGCATTAAACAGACTTCAAGCGATCGGTTTGGGAATAATTGCAACTTCACTGATCCGACCTTTGCGGAAATCAAGCCCACGCGATCGCAGTGCGTGCCAAATATGCCCTTGTAGGAAAAAGAAAGCTAACCAGAAGTGAGTGTTCGCTAACCAAGTCCGAGAAGTCACGAATTCAGGATCGGGCGATGAAAAGTAAGGCACGACGTTCTGCCGAATTGTCAGTGCAGGACCGTAAAATACTTCGGGATAAACGGTGGTATTGACTGAGACGAAGAGAGTAGCAATAAAACCCATCAGCGCCAAAGCACCCAAACTGTAAGAAAGATAAGCTTCTCCAGACCAAACAAATAGCGGATGCGTCCATTGAAAAGGTTTAGTTGCAATATGAAACAACCCACCCAAAATCAAGATTCCACCAACCCAAATGTGACCGCCAACAACGTCTTCCAGGTTGTCAACACCTGCGATCCAGAAGTTCCCGACTGCACCGAACAGATAACCGTAGATTCTGGCTGGATTGAGTGTAGGGTTAGTAATAACTCGCACGTTTTCAATCGCGGGATCGTACAAACCACCGAAGTACATCGCCTTAGCGACCAATAAGAATGCACCTATCCCCAGTAAAACAAGGTGAATGCCAAGGATTGTGGTCATTTTGCCTGTATCCGCCCAGTTGTAACCGAAGAAACTAAACCTTTGTTCTAAAATGGCTGGACCGCGCAGGGAATGAAAAACTCCACCAAAACCTAGGAATGCAGATGAAATGAGATGGATCGAGCCGATCGCAAAATAGGGAAATGTATCGACAACAGTACCACCATTCCCTACTCCCCAGCCGAGAGATGCTAGGTGAGGTAGTAGAATTAAGCCTTGCTCGTACATGGGTTTGGCTGGATCGAAGCGAGCCAGCTCGAATAAAGTCATCGCTCCTGCCCAGAACACGATTAGTCCTGCATGGGCTACGTGAGCGCCCAGAAGCTTTCCTGATAAGTTGGTCAGGCGAAAGTTACCCGCCCACCAAGGAACTTCAGTAGCGTCTTGCTCTACCGATAACGGACTTGTAGCAGCAGTTGTCACTCCGCCTCCTATTGAGAAAAATATTCAACAACTTGAGGAAACAGATTACAGCATTAAGCTAGCTATTGACAATAGTTTTTATTAAATTTTTTATTGAGTAGTGAATGGGGAGTGGGGAGTGGGGAGTGGGGAGTGGAGTGTAGTATTTTTGCTTCCTCAGCGACCTTGCGCTCCCTCAGCTCTGTTCACTCCCTCAGCTCCCGAGAGTTCCTCAGCTCTCTTCTATAGCGTGTCATCAATTAGGTAAGCTGGAAACAGAACTACTTGAGATCA